>Ga0180007_10000282_pt1 | contig 91071 bp, 82 predicted proteins | sample MM_PC_MetaG_FD_121122 | JGI IMG/M metagenome (GOLD analysis project Ga0180007, IMG submission 121122) | Groundwater microbial communities from the Aspo Hard Rock Laboratory (HRL) deep subsurface site, Sweden - MM_PC_MetaG | ecosystem: Environmental > Aquatic > Deep subsurface > Groundwater...
ATGTAGTCGGCGTGACCAGGGCAGTCCACGTGAGCGTAGTGACGATTGGCGGTCTCGTACTCTACGTGAGCGGTGGCGATGGTGATGCCACGCTCCTTCTCTTCAGGAGCCTTGTCGATCTCGTCGAATGCCACGAACTTGCCTCCGCCCTTCATGGCGCAAGTCTTGGTAATGGCAGCGGTCAGAGTGGTCTTACCATGGTCAATGTGACCAATGGTGCCAATGTTAACATGCGGCTTGGTGCGCTCGAATTTAGCTTTGCCCATTTTCTTACTACCCCCGTACTTTACGGTTGCGGTTCGAGTTTATTAAAGGAAGTGACCTAAATAGATATGGAGCCCACGAGCAGACTTGAACTGCTGACCTCGTCCTTACCAAGGACGCGCTCTACCACCTGAGCTACGTGGGCTTTTATAAAAACTGGAGGAAAGGCTGGACGACGGGATGAATGGAGCGGGAAACGGGACTCGAACCCGCAACCCTCAGCTTGGAAGGCTGATGCTCTAGCCATTGAGCTATTCCCGCACGATCGTCCTGCAGTCCAGCGGCAGTTTCAGCTGCCTCCTACAGTTACTTCTCGCACAAAAAAATATGGAGTGGTGGAGGGGGGAGGATTTGAACCTCCGAAGGCGTTCGCCGACAGATTTACAGTCTGTTCCCTTTGGCCACTCGGGAACCCCTCCACAATTCAACTTTCAAATGGAGCTGGCGATGGGACTCGAACCCGCAACCGGCTGATTACAAATCAGCTGCTCTGCCATTTGAGCTACGCCAGCCAGCTCACTAACGACCTTCGTCGTCGGGAATCGGGTTACTATACGCAGGTGTGTTTCAAGTCAAGAAAAAATGGGCTCAACTTTTCGAAGACCTATCATTTTTTTGTCTCAACAACAAAAACAAGACCCGCATTTCATTACAAAGGCCCGCCCCTCATCGGGGCGGGCCGGATGCACAGAAACTGAAAAACCCTTACGCCACAACGGCTGCCGCAGCCACTTCGGGCCGGATATCGCGCACAGCACGCGCCCCGGGGGCCACCATGTGTCGGGCCTCCAGACAGGAGGCGGCGTTGTCCGTCAGCATGCGTAAAAATTCGTTATTGAAGGCGTGGCCGGAGCAACAGACCTCAAACTGTCCATGGATGGGCAGCGGGGCGACGGCCATGTCGCCGATGAAATCCAACACCTTGTGGCGCACGAACTCATCCTTATAGCGCAGACCCTCGTCGTTGATCACTCCATATTCGTCAAGCACAACGGCGTTGTCCAGGGAGCCTCCCAGGGCCAAGCCATTCTTGTGCAGCAGCTCGACTTCCTTCAGGAACCCGAAGGTACGGGCCTTGGCGATACGGCGCACAAAGCTCTCGGGGCTAAGCTCAAAGCTCATGGTCTGACTGCCGATGTAGGGATGATCGAAGTCGATGAGGTAATCCACCCGGAAGCCGTCAAAGGGCTTGGCCTTGATGGATTTTTCGCCATTGCTGTGTTCGAAAGGCTTAGTCACGGCCAGGAAGCGGCGCAGCTTGTTCAGCTTGGAGAGACCGGCAGAACGCAGCAAATAGACGAAGGACGCGGCGCTGCCATCCATGATCGGAATCTCGCTGCCATCGGCCTTGATCAGAATATTATCGATTCCCAACCCGCGAATGGCAGCCAGCAGATGCTCCACCGTGGACACGGAGCCATCGCCGTTGCCCAGAGTGGTCGCCAGACCGGTGCCCACGACGTTCTCGGGAGAGGGAGTGATGAACTTTTCACCGTCATGCGCCTTCAGGCTGAACACGATGCCGCTATCGGCATCGGCGGGCAGCAGGCTGAGACCGACCTTGCGGCCGCTGTGCAGGCCCACGCCAGAGCAACGAACGGTTTTAGAAATGGTCGTTTGTAGATGCATTGATACCCTCCGACCATCCTAGAGGCAATATTCATACCAAAAAGTAAAAATCTTAAGCCACTTAAATAATGGACAATTTTTAAAAGTCCGACCGCTTGGTTGTGTTGACAAAAAACAACATTGTGTGTTTTTCCACACAATCAGCAACGCCGGGCAACAACGATCCTGTCCCGCCCTGCAAGGTCAAAAACGACATGGACCGTTTCAAACAGGGAGCAGTTATCCACAAGCTGTGGAACCGCCTGTCCCTGATCGCAACCGATCTCCAAGATTAACCAACCCCCGGACCGCAGCGCGTCACCTGCCTGCGGGATCAGGGCACGGTAGCACTCCAGCCCATCCGACTGGCCGGAAACACAAGGCACCAACGCCCCCCGGGGTTCGAAACCAGCCACTTCAAAGCTCACCGTCCCGAACTCGGCCTCGGACACATACGGCGGGTTGGACACCACAAGATCCAACGAGGCCTGCGCCGCAAAAGGCACCCCCAGACTCCCGCGGACGAAGGCGATGCGTCCGTCCACGCCATGGCTGCGTGCATTATCACGGGCCACGGTCAGCGCCCCGGGGGAAACGTCCAGGGCCAGCCCCCTCGCCTGCGGGAACAACAGCGCCAGGGTCACGGCGATACAGCCGCTGCCAGTGCCCAGGTCGACGTAGCTAAAGGCCTGGTCAGGAGAAAAACGGCGTTGGGTTTCCTCGATGATGTGCTCGGTCTCGGGCCGGGGCACCAGCACGTCCGTGGTGACCCGGAAAGACAGGCCGAAGAATTCCTTTTCGCCAAGGAGATAGGCCACGGGTTCGCCTGTTGCCCGCCGGGCAACCAGAGACCGGATGCGGCGCACTTCGGCGACGGAGAGCACCCGATCCCGATCCAGCACCAGGCGCACCCGGTCCAGCCCCAGGACATGACCCACCAGGACCTGAGAAGAAAGGCGCGGGGAATCAACCCCCGCGCCCTTCAATAAATCATCTGATTCGGCCAGCAATGCGCCGATGGTCAGTCCGTTGTCAGCCATTGCGACCCCTAAGCGTCATCGGCCTGCTGTTTCAAGGCCTCGGCCTGGTAATGAGAGGTCAGGGCCTGCACCATCTCCGCGATCTCCCCGGCCAGGAATTCATCCAGGCGGTACAGGGTCAGGTTGATGCGGTGATCGCTGACGCGGCCCTGCGGAAAGTTGTAGGTTCGGATACGGCCCGAACGGTCGCCCGTACCCACCTGGGCACGGCGGGCGTCGGACTGCTCCTTGTGCCGCTTATCCTCCTCCAACTGGAAGAGGCGCGCCAAAAGAACCTTCATGGCCTTGGCCTTGTTCTTGTGCTGGGATTTCTCATCCTGGCAGGTCACGATCATGCCGCTGGGCAGATGCGTAACGCGGATGGCAGAGTCCGTGGTGTTCACGCTCTGACCACCGGGACCGGAGGAACGGAAAACATCCACGCGAATGTCCGTTTCTGGCACATTCAGCTCCACTTCTTCTGCCTCGGGCAGAATGGCCACGGTCACGGCAGAGGTGTGAATCCGCCCCTGGGACTCGGTGGAGGGCACGCGCTGCACACGATGGGTGCCCGACTCGTACTTCAGGTGGCTATAGACCCGATCGCCCGAGATATTGGCGATGACTTCCTTGAAACCACCGGTACCGGTCTCGGAGGCATCCATGATCTCCAGCTTCCAGCCCTTGATTTCAGCGTAACGGGAATACATACGAAACAGGTCCGCTGCGAACAGGGCGGCTTCCTCGCCGCCGGTTCCGGCCCGGATCTCCAGGATGATGTTCTTCTCATCCAGGGGGTCCGCGGGCAGCAGCAGGACCTTCATGCGTTCTTCCAGTTCGGGCAGTCGAGGAGTGATGGCCTCGATCTCGGCCTTGGCCATCTCACGGATCTCGGGGTCGTCGTCGTGGAGCATCTCCTCGTTGTCGCGCAGGGCCTGCTCCAGGAAGCGATACTCACGAAAAACCTTGACCACATCGCCCAGGTCGGAATGGGTCTTGGTCAGCCTGCGGTAACGGGTCTGGTCATCGAACACGTCCGGATTGGACAGTTCCTTTTCCAGTCGTTCAAATTTTTGCTCAATGCTTTCCAGTTTGGCAAACATGGCATTCCTCGCGCGAATTACTCATTGTGAACCGCGCCCTTCAGCGCGGCAATCGCCACCTCGAGTTGCTCATCGTCGGGCTCGAAGGTGGTCATGCGCTGCAACATCAGTCCGGGCCAGCATAACAGACGGCAGGCGAATGTCTCGCTACGTTTGCCCGTGTACTTGATCAATTCAAAGGCGGCAGCGGAAATGGGCATCAACATCAGGATCTTGACCCCGATGAGATAGACCTGCTTGGTCACAGAGCCCACGGGCGCATACAGACCCAGCAACGCTGGGATCAACACCGCGTGCATCAGGATTGCCAGAGAGAGAACGAACAGCAAAAATGCCGTGCCGCAGCGCGGATGCAGGCGGCTGTAGCCCCTGGCCTGGGCCGGGACGAGTTCGCAGCCGCTCTCGTAGGCCCAGATCACCTTGTGCTCAGCCCCATGGTACTCGAAAACCCGCCGGATATCCGGAACCCAGGAAATGCCCCAGATATAACCCAGGAACAAGGCAAGCTTGAAGAACCCATCCCAGATGTGAAACGACAGATCCGCGATGCCCCCGCCAAACCCCAGCGACTGAACCCCCAAGGAGAGCAGATGCGGCAAGACAACGAACATGCCCACCGCCAAGGCCACGGAGAAAGCGACGGTCAGGGCCATGGCCCAAGGCTTGATCTCCTCGCCGCCCTCTTCTTCCAAGGCGGTCTGGGCGGACCAGTTGAGAGACTTGATGCCGTTGACCAGCGTCTCCAACAGGACCGGAAAGCCACGCACAAAAGGTTTCTTGGCCCAAGGATGACGGGACAGGGAGAACCAGGGACGGGTCTGGACTTCGATGGACCCGTCGGGCTTACGCACGGCAATGGCCAGCCTGTCCTTATTCCGGATCATCACGCCTTCCATCACAGCCTGCCCACCCACGGTGGGCGAAGCCGCGACCAGCGGTGCGGCCAGCTTGCGCATCAGTGTCATTTCTGTCCTGGGGTGCGGTTTTCAGCGCGCCTGCGCGCACATAGAAAAGCGCCTCCGGCAACGAGCCAATGGCCCGTTGCGGAGGCAGAAACATGGCGGGCCGACAGCCCGCGCGAACAGCTATTCGCCCTGGGGCTTTTCGAGGGAAGCGTACTTTTTACGGAAACGGTCGATACGACCAGCAGTGTCCACAAAACGCTGCTTGCCGGTGTAAAAGGGATGGCAGTTGGAACAGATTTCAACTTCAACCAACTCGCCCTTGGTGGACTGGGCCTCGATCTCAAAACCACAGGCACAACGGATTTTCGCCGTGTGGCTCTGGGGATGGATATCATTTTTCATGGTTCGATCCTCCATGGATGCATTGTCAATTATGTCTCGGAAAAGGCGGGATAGATACCGCGAACAAACTCACTTGGCAAGTCAAATCTTCATGTTCCTGAAGCGGATTTCTTTTCATCCCTTGGCAAGTTGTGTACATAATGACAGAACGCCTTCCTGGCAAGCATCCGTTTGCCGGATCACCTTGGAGAGGGAGCCAACAGATGCACAAACTCGTCCTTGTACGACACGGCCAGAGCGAGTGGAACCTCAGCAATCGTTTCACCGGCTGGACGGACGTGGGCCTGACCCCGAAGGGAAGGGATGAGGCCCTGGCCGGAGCAAAAATTCTGGCCGAGCAACATTTCGTCTTCGACCGCTGCCACACCTCCCTGCTCAAACGGGCCATTGAGACCTTGTGGATCATCATGCGCGAGATGGACATGATGTGGTTGCCCGTGGAACGACACTGGCGGCTCAACGAACGGCACTACGGAGCTCTTCAGGGTCTGAACAAGGGCGAAACCGCCCAGAAATACGGTGAGGAGCAGGTCTTCACCTGGCGACGCAGCTACGCCACCCCGCCTCCGCCCCTGGAGGCGTCCGATCCCCGCCATCCCGGACATGACCCGCGCTATGCAGGGCTTACGACCGACGAACTGCCCTTGTCCGAAAGCCTCAAAAGCACGGTGGACAGGGTCCTGCCCTACTGGCACGAAATCATCGCCCCGCAGATTCGACAAGGCCAGCGGCTGCTCATTGCCGCCCATGGCAACAGCCTGCGGGCGCTGGTCAAGTATCTCGACGCCATGGGCGAGGACGAGATCACGGCACTGAACATCCCCACGGGGGTCCCCCTGGTCTACGAACTGGACGACTCCCTGGCCCCTCTTCGGCATTACTATCTGGGAGACCCTGAAGAGATTGCCCGCGCGGCGCGGGCCGTCGCCAACCAGGGCAAGGCCTGAGGCCGGCCTGCGGCGTTTACTGCCTCCCCATTTTAGAGTATATTCAAGACTTGGGGAATCACGCGTTATTTCAACGGTCATAGCATCGGACGGTCATGGGGAAGCCCACACAAGACGCTCAACAGATCCCGAGCCTCATCAAGAGACTCAGGGGACTCACTGCTCATCCGCCGCCGCAAAGGCTACGGGAAGATATCCTGCGCCTGGTGGACGACATCGCCGAGCAGGCCGCCAAGAATGATGCGGCCCTGACGGAAACCTCGCTGCTGCTGGTTTCCCGGGCCCACTCCGCCAATGATCCCGAGCTGGAGACCTTCTACCTCTCCTGCCTGCCCGGCCTGGGAGCCTTGGCCGCGCCTCTGGCGATCCTGGCCTGCCTGCGGCGACTCAAAGACGACCCCAAGGCCAAACCCGAGCTGTCGTTCATCCCCAACGAACTGTTGCTCCACGCCGTGAACCGCATCCTTCTGGAACGCCTCGCGCTGCTGGAGCCTTTGCGGCAGGCCGCCATCGACGCCCTGCCCAAAATGGCCGAGACCCCTCCCGAACCCGTGGAACGATTTCTTGAGGACTGCTCGCACCAGGGACTCGCCGTGGCCTATCCCCTGCGGGAGGCCCTCATGAGCGGAGCCTATGGCCGAGCCTGGTCCGAGGCCCTGACCACGGCCATCAACAGCATCTCCGTCGGCCAACGGCCCGACAAGCAACTGGCGGCCAGGCTCGACAGACATGGCTGCATCGCCGATCAGGGCTGTATCACCCAGCTCACGGCTCTGTTGGTGACGCAGCACGTCCCGACGCTGCTTGCGAGCCTGAAGCTGCTGGCACAGGCCGATGCCGAACCCGCCGCAGCACCGGCCAAGGCGGCGGCCAAACTGCTCCTGCATCCGGACAAGGCCGTCAAGGCCGCGGCACTGGGCGTCATTGCCGCCCTGGCCCCCGGGGACCAGGGCAAGTTATTCGCCGCCCTGTACAAGAAAGATGAAAGCATCCGACCACAGATTATCTCGCGCCTGCCGCTATTGCCGGAACGCGAGTACCAGTTGTTCGCCAAGACCCTGGGCAAGGCCGCCAAGGACCTGGATGGAGTGCTGTTCGCCACGCTGGCCGCGCTGGAGCCCGACGCAACCCTCTCCCACCTGGAAGCCGCCATGGCAGGCGGCAACGGAGCTGAATCCGCCCCGCTGCTGGAACTGCTGCCCAGCTTCAGCCCCCCGGCCTGGTCCGCGGCCGACAAGGCAGTGGCCGACTTCAAACCGATCAAGAGCGCCAAGAAAACCCCGGCCAAGGAAAAGAAGGAAAAGGAAGGGGGCTTCTTCTCCATGTTCGGAGGCGGGGGCGGCGAAGCCCTCAGTGTGCAGTTCGGCGATTCCACGGTCAGCGAAAGCGACGGGACCTCCGAGTATGCCGGCCGCAAGATGACCCCCATCTACGAGGCCCGCACACTGCAACGCATCGATTTCTCCCGCGCGTTCCTGGACAACGCCGCCTTCCAGCAATGCACCTTCGTGGGCGTCAAGTTCACGAACACCCTGATGCGAAGCACGCGCTTCATCGAATGCGTGTTCGTGGACTGCGACTTCAGCGGCGCGCGTCTGTTCGACTGCACCATGCTGGATATCCAACTCCAACGGAGCACTTGTCGGGATCTGGCCGTCTGCGGCTCACGGATCACCATGTTCGACGCCTCGGAATCGGACCTGCGCGGCCTGAAATGCCATGACACCCGCCTGCGGACCTGCCGCTTCACGGCCTGCGACCTGACGGACCTGCAACTGCGGGGCTGCGACTGCGAAGGACTGGAGCTGCTCTTGGCCCAATGCTCGCGAGCAAATTTCAACGGCTCGCGACTGTTGCGCGCGACCGTGGCGTCCACGGGGTTTCCCTCACCGGCCTTTGGCGGATTGTTCACCGACAACCCCGCGCTGATGCGGTCCGAGGACCGATTCCTGACCACAAAGGCTGCGGCTCTTTCCGGTAAGGTGTCGTCTCCGGCCCAGGCCGGAACCCTTGCGGGAGAAACCATCCGCCTGTGGTTCGAAACCCGGACCCGGCGGGCCCAGTCGTTGGCCTTCCTGCACAACAATGAACGGCGAATCTCCTGGTGCTGCCATAAACTTGGCCCGGAGAAGGCCGGGTTCTTCCACCTGGCCCCTTTCCTGCTGCACTCCGAAACCTTCGAACGCCATTGCGATGGACTGGAACCCCTGCCCCTGGACACCCGGGTGGCCGGCTACGCCGTAGATTACACCACCCTGGAGTTCGCCAGAAGGTTTTTTCCCAAAGCAGCGCCGCCCATGCCCGTACCCGACCCGATCCTCATCGAGGCGTTGTACACCATCGGCAGCGTCGGCACCGTGGCCCAAAACGCCGATTCCGACCTGGACTACTGGGTCTGCTACGACCCCGAAGGCATGCCCGAGAACCTCATCGACGGGCTGATGGACAAACTGGAGCATATCGAGCGCTGGGCCGATGAAACCTTCGGCCTGGAGGTCCATTTCTTCACCATGGACCTGGACCATATCCGCCTGAACAACTTCGGCTTCAGCGATTCGGAGAGTTCGGGCTCGGCCCAGGCCCTGCTGCTCAAGGAAGAATTCTACCGCTCCGCGGTCTGCGCCGCGGGCAAGGCTCCCCTGTGGTGGGTCACCCCTGTGGGCGCAAGCGACGAGGATTACACGCGCATCCGCACGGCCCTGGCCGGGGGACGGGCGGCCGATCGCTACGTGGACCTGGGCAACCTGGTACAGATCCCTCCCGAGGAGTTCTTCGGGGCCTCCCTGTGGCAGATCGTCAAGGCCCTGAAGAGCCCCTTCAAGTCCATCATGAAATTCGGCTTGCTGGAAAAATACATCGCCTCCGGAGACAATGCCGCCGGGCTCCTGCTCTGCGACCGCTTAAAGGACAACCTGGCCCGAGGCTTGACCCACCTGAGCCGGGTCGACCCTTATGTGCTCATGTTCCGTGAAATCAGCGAACATTACATCCACACCAAGGAGAAGGATTCACTGAAGCTGGTGCGCCTGTCCTTCTTCCTGAAAACCAAGATTCCCGAGTTCTGCGCCAGTGGACTGCCCCCGCTGCGGCGGGAAGAAAAACAAATCCGAGACATGTTCAATTCCCCGGCCATGGCCAAAGGCGACGCCGGTTCGGGCGCTGACTGGACCTTCAACAAGCTGGTCAGCATCGGCGTACTGGTGAACAGGTTCATCGTACGCACCTACATGCGGGTCCGTGACTCCCAGGCCAACACCAAGGTCGCCATCAACCCCCAGGACCTGACAAAGCTTGGCCGCAAGATCTTCGCCACCTTCTCCAAACGGCAGCACAAGATCGAACACATCCCGTTCCTGTCCATCACGGGCAACACCTTCCGCGTGCTGCATTTTACGGCATCGGGCAAAAAAATGGGGCAGCCCTCGCACTGGGATATCCAAGGGGCCCAGGAAGTCACGGGCATGGATCGGCTGCAACTGGCCAACCTGCGCAGCGGACCCGATCTGGCAGAATCCCTGGTCTGGCTCACGGCCAACGGCCTCTACGAACCTGGCATGGGGGTCAAGGGCGACTACTCCATCTCCCCGGTCACGACCAAGGATATCGAATCCCTGCTGCAAAAACTGCTGGAGTTCTTCCCGCCCAAGACGGTCTTCAATACCGACATCGGCGAAATGCTGAACACCGAGCGCATCATCCGCGCCTTCTTCGTACTCAACCTTATCCAACCCCGTGAGCAGAACACCCTGGTCGAGGCGACCATCGTCTATTCCACCAACTGGGGTGAACTGTTCTGCGTCACCGTTCCTGTCAAGGACAAGACACTGCTCAACAATCCCTCCGAGTTCCTGCTGCTGAATGTGGCACAGGAATTCACCGAGCCTCCGGCCATGGCTTATTTCATGCCCGAACGCTGCAGCTGTCCGCACCCCTCACTCTGAACGACGGCCCTCGATCCGAACAGTACCACGCAGGACGTGCAGTCCCGCCAGCCCCTATGACACGATTCGCCTTGGCCCCGGAGCATCCATGAACGCAGCTCTCCATTCGAACCTCGCCTCGTCTCGTGAGGCCTTTGCCCCGGCCCTCACCCGCTGGTTCAAGCACAACGCCCGCCCCCTGCCCTGGCGCGAGAACTACGATCCCTACCACGTCTGGATCTCGGAGATCATGCTCCAGCAGACCCAGATGGAGCGCGGCGTGACCTATTTCCAGCGCTGGATGAGCCAGTTGCCCTGCCCCCGCTCCGTGACCCAGGCCAAGGAGGATGAGGTGCTCAAACTCTGGGAAGGCCTGGGCTATTACAACCGGGCTCGGAACCTGATGCGCGCCGCCCGGGTGATGGTCGACCGTCACGAAGGCCGGGTCCCAGCTGACAAGGCCGCCTTGCTGGCCCTGCCAGGCATCGGTCCCTACACCGCCGCCGCCATCCTCTCCATCGCCTATGAACGCGACGAACCGCTGGTGGATGGTAACGTGGCCCGGGTTCTGGCCCGGGTCTTCGACCTGGACGCCCCCGTGGGCGAGACCGCCACCCAAAAGGCCCTCTGGGCCCTGGCCGGGGAGCTGCTCCCCCCGGGGCAGGCCCGAGACTTCAACCAGGGATTGATGGAACTCGGGGCCCTGGTCTGCAAGCCCCTGAACCCGACCTGCGAGACCTGCCCCCTGGCCGAGCTGTGCGAGGCCAGGCGGTTGGGCATCGTCCAGCACCGACCAGTTCCGGGCAAAAAAGTGGATATCACGGCACTGTCCATCGCCACCGGCGTGCTGATTCATCAGGGACGGATTTTCATCCAGCGCCGCCGCGACGAGGATGTCTGGGGCGGGTTGTGGGAGTTCCCGGGCGGCGGCGTGGAAAACGGCGAAACACCCGAACAAGCCGTGGTCCGCGAATATGCCGAGGAGACGGGTTTTGCGGTCACCACCCTTGGGCCCATCCGGGTCATCAAGCACGGCTACACCCGCTTTCGCGTCACCCTGCACTGCTTTTTCCTGGCACCTGTCAACGGGCTGGGAACGCCCGCCCTCACGGCGGCCACTGAGCACAAGTGGGCCACCTTCGCGGAGCTGGACGACCACGCCTTCCCAGCCGGACACCGCAAACTCATCGATTCCCTGGCCAGGGATTCGCGCTTCGCCAAACTCCTCGGGCAAGACCCCCTGCTCTGACCACCCAGATAATAAAAAGGCGGAGTGGTCATCCACCCCGCCTCGTTGACTGGTCGTTATAATCTCAAGGGTTCCGAGAACGCCCAGCCTGCTACTGGAACATGCCCTTGAGGCCCTTACCCAGTTCCTCCACGCCCTTCTTGAGATCACCGGAATTTTCCTGCAAACCCTTGAGCCCCTTTTCCAGACCCTTGGTCAGATTGCCCAGGGATCCGGCGGCAGCCTGGACCACACCCTTGTTCACTGCGGCCATAATCTGCCCGAAGGCCTCGGCCGGGGTGGCTCCGTCCTTGTCTTGGCCGATGCCCGTTAGCTGGATGTCCGGCAGGGGCACGGTCATAACCTCGCCACCCAGGCCGGTCACGGCCAAGGTGATCTCCCCACCCCTGATGAGCAGGTTGTCGATCTGGATCTTCTGGCCACCGCCCGGCTCCTGCTGCCCCGACTGCTTGCGGTCCTGTTTGGCGGCCTGCTCCCGACCTGCGGCCTTGTTCACGTTGTCCACCAGGGCCTGAATGTTCGATTTGCCACTGGACAACTCATAGGTGATTTGGGGATCGGAGATGGTGATATCGTTGATCACGATTCGATCCGTGGCCAAGGAATCCCGATCCACCTTCACATGGATTTCATTGAGCTTGAAGGCGCTCTCGGCCTTGAAGCCTGCCGGGTTGCCCACGAACAGCCCGCGCAGGGTTCCTTCGCAGGAGAATACGGACACGTCCGAGGTCTCCAGACGCACGGGTGCGTCCACGAGCATGGGTCCCAGCGTATTCACGGCCTTTTCGATCAGGGGGTTGATGGACATGATGGTCACGGCGATGGCTCCGGCCACCAGCAACCCCAGAACCAACGCGCCCCAAACAAACAGCTTCTTCATCGAATCGTCTCCATCGTTGTTCATTCACACACCAAGGGGAGGCTCCCCTGCGGTAACCTCCCCAACTATAATCCGAGAACGGAACAAATGGAAATCCCTAGAATTTTCTAATGAGCACCACGCCCACGACCAGAAAAGCCACACCCGCCAGCCGCTGCCAGCTGATGACCTGCACCGGGTAGCCCAGCAGCCCGAAATGATCCAAGACCAGGGACGCCATCAGCTGTCCGGCCACCACCAGGGCAAAGAGGGTCGTGCCGCCCAGCCTGTATGCCAAAAGGACGGTCATGGTCACGAAGAACGCACCCAAGGTGCCGCCGGACCAATGCCACCAGGGGACTTGTCCGGCAGTGGGCAGCGAAGGCAGGGGCAGGCGTGTCAGCACCATGTACAGCCCAAGGGTCAGGGTGCCCACGACAAAGGAGATAAACGAGACCAGCACCGAGTCACCGGCCCAGGAAACCCTGAGCTGGCCGTTGATTCCGGCCTGAATCGGGGCCGTGGCCCCGGCAACCACGGCCAGCAGCAGATAAACGATGTCCATGCTCAATCCTCCAAAGCGTACAACGCGACCACGGCCCGAACCATGACGGAGACCCGTTCCAAAAGGTCGGTGCCGGATTCGATGGATTCGGGTGCGGCCAGATGCAGTTCCATGGCCGTCTCGCGCCAATCGGCCACTTCGGGCGTCAGAGTCCGCACCGCGCGGAACTGGAAGGCCACGTCGATATCCCGCGGGGGCTGGACCCCCTCGCGCACATGCAGTCCCTGCAAGGCCTTGACCACCGCACGACAGCAACGTTCACGACAGGCCAGCCAGGCGCCTTCAGCCAATCGCTTCTCGGCCTCAACCAGGAAGACAAGGGCCGACGCGGCGTATTCGTCCCGCAACACCTGGCTGCGGTCACGCTCGGCATTCGTATCCACAGCGCTGCGGTTGCGCCAGCCCGGCCACTCGTGCAGGAACTTGCCCTCACGTTCGGCAGGATAGACCCTGGCCCCTGGGATGCGCACCTGACGCAGGTATTCTTCGGGTGTGCGCACCAGGAGATGGACATCCACCGGGAAGCGCGCCAGCGCGCGCAAGATGTCACGCTGCACGGCATCCGAGGGCCGGCCCGAATCCACTACGGCCACAAAATCCACGTCGGAAAACTCATCCGCGTCTCCACGGGCTTGGGAACCGAACAAAATCAAAGCCTTGGGGGCGAAGCCCCCGACAATGGCCCGCGCCATTTCGTCGATCAGCCCGGGATGGGCTTCGACGGGAAGAGTGGTCATGGATGGCACCCGAATCCGATTCTGTTGTCTGTTTCACTGTAAAGGCCTGGAGCGGCTTGGAGCCCCCCTCCGGGCGCGAATCATCGGCGACGGGTCACACCGCCAGGGAGCCTCGATACTCGTCCCAGTTCTTGATGCCCAGTTCGTCCACCAACGCGGCCAGTTCGTCCACCAGCCTGAAGGCGAAATCCGGACGTACGAAGTTGGAGGTGCCCACCTGCACGGCGCTGGCTCCCACCAGGATGAATTCCAGCACATCCTCGGCGCTAGCGATCCCACCCATGCCGATGACCGGCACGTCCACGGCCTGGGCCACCTGCCACACGCAGCGCAGGGCCACGGGTTTGATGGCCGGGCCAGACAGCCCACCGATGACGTTGGCCAGCCGTGGTCTGCGGGTGCGGGCATCCACGGACATGGCGGACAGGGTGTTGATCAGGGACACGGCATCGGCCCCGGCATCCACCACGGACTTGGCCATGGTGGCGATATCCGTGACGTTGGGCGTCAGCTTGACGATGACGGGCTTGCCCCCACAATGATCCTTGACAGCGCGGGTCACGGCGGCGGCCATGGACGGGTCCTGACCGAAAAGCACCCCGCCCGAACTGACGTTGGGGCAGGAGATATTGACCTCCAGGGCGGCAATGCCCTCCTGCTGGCCCAGGTAAGCCGCCAAGTCGCCGAATTCCTCGGCTGAACAGGCGTAGAGATTGGCCACCACGGCGGTCTCGCTCCAGGGCAGCAATTGCAGACGCTTTTCCACAAAATTCCTGGCCCCGATGTTCTGCAGGCCGATGGCATTGAGCATGCCTGCCGGGGCATCGGCGATGCGCGGCATGGGATTGCCCTCGCGCGGCTCCAGGGACAAGCCCTTGACCACTAAGCCACCCAGCTTCTCCAATTGCCCGTAGCGCTTGAATTCAACTCCGTAGCCGAAGGTGCCAGAGGCGGTCATCACCGGATTGGAGAGCTTAAGGCCCGCCATGTTCACTCGCATATCCATTGATCGCGCCTCCTACAGCTCAATCTCGTCGGACCAGAAAACCGGGCCGCGTGCGCAGACCGACACCGGTCCGTCCTCTTTATGCTTGCATACGCAGCCCAAACACGCCCCGATGCCGCAGGCCATGTGATTCTCCAGGGACAGTTGCGCCCGCCCCCCGTGGGCATCGGCCACCTTCTTGATGGTCTTCAAAAACGGCAGCGGCCCGCAGGCGATGATCAGTCCATCGTTGCAATACTGGGGGATGGTCTCTTCGAGGAGCGCAATAAAATCCATCAGATCCTGGCGGCATGTTTCGTGGTGCGCACCGCAGGAACACAAGCCCTGCATGCGTTCCCAGTTATAACAGGCCAGGGGTGGGCGGTGCCCGAACTCCACGCGCAGGTTCTCGGGTTGATCATGACGCTTGACATATTCGTAAAACGGGGCGATGCCGATCCCCCCAGCAAGTACAAGCGTGGGTGTTTCCTTGCGCGCAACGAAAGCATTGCCCAAAGGCCCCCACATGGTGACGGGATCACCCGGCTTCAAGGCGGCCAACTTGCGGGTGCCCCGGCCCATGACCTGAAAGAAAAGACTCACGCCCTGCTCCTCGTCGGCGCGGGTAATGGAAAACGGACGGCCCATGAGTGGATCCAACCCGAAGCTCTCGGGACGGACCATCAGGAATTGACCAGGCTTCCAAGATTTCCAAGCCGCGTTGTCGGACCCGGGGTGCTCCAGAGTCAATTCAATAAACTCTCCATCCGCCCCCCCCTTGCCGAAGCGGGTCAGGGACTTTACTGTAGTGTCCTGACAGGCGTTTCCAAACATGTCCGATAATTCCTTTTGAGTCGCGCTCCGGTTCATTTCGAAGCATCGGCAAACGATACAAGGTTGATATGATGAACTCAAGCCAAAGGCCCGAAATCCTCGCGCCCGCGGGGAACCGCACCGCCTTTCTGGCCGCGCTGGCAGCCGGGGCAGACGCGATTTACGTTGGTCTCAAGCATTTCTCCGCCCGCATGGAGGCCGACAACTTTTCCATGACCGAACTGGCCGCGCTGACCGAACTGGCCCGAGCCAAGAACCGGCGCGTCTACGTGGCCATGAACACCATGGTCAAGCCCGGCGACGTGGAATCCGCAGGACGACTGATGGACCGCTTGGTGCGCTACGTAAACCCAGCGGCACTCATTGTCCAGGACCTGGCCATGATCAATCTGGCCCGGCAGACCGAGTTCCAGGGCGAACTGCACCTCTCCACACTGGCCAACGTCAGCCAGGCCGGATCCCTTGAGACCATTGCCAAGATGGGCGTCAGCCGCGTGGTGATCCCCCGCGAACTGCACATCGACGAGATCAAGTCCATGGCCGAGGCCTGTCCCGAGGGCCTGAAACTGGAGGTCTTCGTCCATGGTGCGTTGTGTTACAACGTCTCGGGCCGTTGTTACTGGTCCAGCTACATGGGCGGCAAAAGCGGCCTGCGCGGGCGCTGTGTACAGCCCTGCCGCCGCGAGTACGAGCAGCGCAACACCAAAGCCCCCTTCTTTTCCTGCACCGACCTGTCCCTGGACGTGCTGACCAGGACCCTGGCCTCCGTGCCCCAGGTCGCAGCCTGGAAGATCGAAGGCCGCAAGAAGGGCCCGCATTACGTCTTCTACACGACCAGCGCCTACCGCATGCTGCGCGACAATGGGGACAACCCCGAAACGCGCAAGGCGGCCATGAGCCTGTTGGAGCAATCCCTGGGCCGCAAGGGCTCGCATTATTTCTTCCTGCCGCAACGGCGCTACAACCCCACGGACCCGGCTTCGCAATCCGCCTCGGGCTTGCTCGTGGCCGGCACCGGCAAGAGCTCGGGCCGCAAGCAGCTGGTGTCCCCGCGGGTGCCCCTGCTCAAGGCCGACCTGTTGCGCGTGGGCTTTCAGGGCGAACCCTGGCACCAGATCGTCAAGGTGACCCGCAACGTACCCAAGGGTGGCCGCCTCGACTTCATGTCCCTGCGCCCGCCCAAGGCCGGGACCCCGGTGTTCCTCATCGACCGCCGCGAACCGCAACTGGGTACGGCCATCGCCAAGCTGGAACGCCAGCTGGAAACCGTGAACGTCCCCACTCCCGGACCCAGCGAATTCAGCCCCGCACTGCCCAAGGGCCTGCGTGGCGGCGGTAAAGGCAAGGTGCGCTATGAGATCATCAACATCAACCGCAACGTGCCCAAGCGGATGTTCAAAGGCGCCAAGCCCGCCCTGTGGCTGGCCCCCAAGATGATCCTCAAGGGCGCAGTCAACTACCAGTGGTGGATGCCGCCGGTGATCTGGCCCGAGGAAGAGAGCCTCTGGTTCGAGACCGTCTCCCGGGCCTACAAGGCCGGAGCCAGGTGCTTCGTGCTGGGCGCCCCCTGGCAGATCAGCCTGTTCACGAATTTCCTGGCCCATGCCAAGGGCCGCCCTCTGGAGCTGTGGGCCGGACCGTTCTGCAACATCTCCAATGCCCTGGCCCTGGCGGAACTGAAATCCATGGGCTTCATCGGAGCCGTGGTCAGCCCGGAACTGTCCCGCGAGGACATCCTGGAACTGCCCAAGCATAGCCCCCTGAATTTGGGCTACGTGACCTATGGCCACTGGCCGCTGGGCATTTCGCGTATCCCCCCCGACAGCTACAAGACAGAAAAGGCCCTGACCAGCCCCATGGGCGAGGTCTGCTGGACCCGGCGTTACGGCCAAAACAACTGGGTCTATCCCGGCTGGGCCATCGACATCCGCGACAAGGAAAAGGAATTGACCGAGGCCGGATACGCCCTGTTCGCGCATATCTTCGAGCCCATCCCCCGCGAGATTCCCAAAGCCACGCGCGTCAGCAGCTTTAACTGGGGGCTGAACCTGATCTAGCCATGAGCAGCAAGAAACAACCGCCGCTCGCACCCACGCCGCCGTCCACGGTCTTTGCCCTGGACGCGCGGCTGGCCCAGATGCGCGAAGGCTGCATCGAATGCGGGGCCTGCGTACGTGAATGCGCGTTCTTGCGTCGCTACGGTACGCCCTGGCGTATCGCCCACGAATGGGGCAGCCCCCGTGCAGAGCACGAACGGCTGCCTTTTTCGTGCAGTCTGTGCGGGCTGTGCGCTACGGTCTGCCCCCAAGACCTCGACCCCCGAGCCCTGTTTCTGGACATGCGCCGCGCCGCCGTACGCCAGGGCCTTGGCCGTTATCCGGAGCATGACAGGCTGGTCGACTACGAGACCCGGGGCACCTCCCCTCGCTACACCTGGTACGGCCTGCCCGAGGGCTGCGACACGGTCTTCTTTCCGGGCTGCACCTTCCCGGCCACCCGTCCGGCGGTAACGCGCAAGCTGTTCCACTTCCTGGCGGATAAGGTCCCGAACCTGGGCGTGGTCATGGACTGCTGCACCAAGCCCTCCCACGACCTGGGACGCGAACAGGCCTTTGGCGAGCGGTTCTTCGAGCTGCGCGACTGGCTGGTCCAGCGCGGGGTACGCCGGGTGCTGGTCAACTGCCCCAACTGCTTCGGGGTCTTCGCGCGTTACGGCGAGGAGTTGCAGGTGGAGACGGTCTACGAATACCTGGCGGCCAACGGCGTGCCCCAGGGCGCAAATCTTTCGGGTGCGGTGTCCGTACACGACCCCTGCCCCCTGCGGGACCAGCCCCAGGCGCACCAGTCCGTGCGCACCCTGCTGGCGCGCATGGGCCTGGAAGTGAAAGAGATGAAGCACCACGGCACAAACACCGTATGCTGCGGCGAGGGCGGCAATGTGGCCCCGGTGGACCGCCAATTGGCCGCAAACTGGGGCAATGTGCGGCGCGAAGAGTCACGCAGCCGGACCGTGGTCACCTACTGTGCGGGTTGCACGGCCTACCTCTCATCCTATGTGCCCGCCGTTCACGTGCTGGACCTGGTGTTCTTCCCCAAGCTGGCCGCCGCCGGGCAGGCCAAAATCTCCGGCCCGCCCCTGACCTATCTGAACCGCCTGCGCCTGAAGGCCTGGTTCAAGCGCACCATCAAGGCCGTTCATGAACGCGTGCGGCCCACGGGCCTCGACAACGGGTCCTAGCCAGCCTCCCCACTCTCCTGCTCAGTGCCTAACCCACCCCTTCTCGAAGGCAAGGGACGATCGGATATCAGTTGCAGAAACGCTGCTGACGGCCCCTTCTGGTGACTCGACGCCCCTTGTGTACTGCCCGCCCCCCCCTCTCCAGCCCTGGCAAGCCAGCAGAAGTGGTCGGATGCCAGGCACAAAAGCGATCCGGGATCGACGCATATCATAACATATGCGAGATTTCGGATCGCTTGCAGTAACGCCGCAGACGGCCGCTTATCACGGCCTGCCGCTAAAACGTAGCACCGTTCCAGCCAAACAGACAGCGTTCCAGATTCTTGAACTCGATATACACCCGCTCGGACGGGACCCCAATCTCTTCAGCCAGCAGTTCGCAGAGACCGGAGGACTGGTCGGCACAGGCCCCCTCGTTCAGGCCGATGCTCTTGAACTCCACGAAGGCGGCGGGATCGAACGACCCGCCATGCATCAGCGTGACCCCGGCCTGCACCCGGACCATGACCCACTGCTCGGGCTTGCCCGTCAGTTCCGACGCCAGAGCCGAAAGCTTGCGTCCCAGGGCCTGGCGCGCGGCCTCATCCAGCTCGACATTGGTCTGCACCGTTACATAGGGCATGGTCTCCTCCTGTGGCGTTCCGTCATGCGGGGATTCGCCAGTTTTACCGTCAGGGATAGTGATCCTCAACGATCACCGTCTGCATTCTACTCTTCTGGCCCACAAAGCTCGGTATCCCCATGGGAATAGGCCGGGGAACAGCAACACAGGACCCGCAAGTCCCGCTGCCCTGTGTTTTGGATGCAATGCACCGTGCCAGGGGGAATCAGCACCGTGTCCCCCGGACTCACCTCGAAGGTCTCGCCGCCCAGGGTCATGCAGCCCTGCCCGTCCAGGACGTGATAGAGTTCCTCGGTCTTGTGATGGACATGTGCCAGGGTGGTCGAACTCGGGGGTACGATGGCCTCGGCCAGACTCTGACGACATGCGTCGTGCCGGTCGGGGTGCATCAGCTCGCGGATGATGGAGCCGTCCTTGGTGATGTAGGGAGAGACGTCGACGTATCTGGTTTTCATGGGCGGATCATGCCGCAAAGCGCGAATGATGAAAAGTGCGGCGCAACCGAGCCACAAGCCCCTGCGCCACAGGCCCTTCCCTGGACGCAGAAAAGGCGGGGCCACATGGCCCCGCCTTTCGCGAGTGGTACTGTATCTCTGTCTCTGGTCCGTTGGCGTCTTGTCAACGGAAGGGATGGGCGTGAGCCGGTCATTAAAGCTCACGCCGCATCAACTACCCCCCCAGCAGCGTCATCGCCATACGAGGCAGCGAGTTGGCCTGGGCAAGCATGGCCACCGCAGACTGGGACATGATCTGATTGCGCACGAATTCGGTCATCTCCAGGGAAACGTCCACATCGGAGATGCGCGATTCAGCGGCTTGCAGATTTTCGGCCTGAACCTGAAGGTTGGTGATGGTATTCTCCAGACGGTTCTGGATACCGCCCAAGGCCGCACGGATCTTGTCCTTGGAAACGATGGCGTTCTTGATACCGTCCAGGGCGTTCTGCGCCGCGGACTGGGTCGAGATCGTGTAGCCGGCGGAAGTGGCTGTCGCCCCGTTGCCAACACCAAACGCCGAGGCCGTGGAGTTGCTGATCTTGACGTAGTAGTAGTCTTCCTTGCTGTCATTGCCGGAACCGAAATGCACCTTCAGCTTGCCGGTGGAGACCAGGCCGGTACCGACATGGGTGTCGCTGGAAAGGTTGCCGTTCAGCAGATAGATACCGTTGAAGTCCGTGGCGTTGGCGATACGGGTGATCTCCGAGGCCATGGCCTGATACTCGGAATCGATGATCAGGCGCTGGTCGGAGTTGTAGGTACCCGTGGACGCCTGTTCGGCCAGTTCCTTCATGCGGATCAGTTTTTCATCGATGACCTGGAGCGCGCCGTCGGCGGTCTGAATCATCGAGATGGCGTCGTTGGCGTTACGCACGCCCTGTCCGAGGGAGGCGATGTCCGAGCGCATCAGCTCCCGGACTGCCAGGCCGGCGGCGTCGTCTGCGGCAGTGCCCACGCGCAGGCCTGACGACAGGCGGCGGATGGACGTCCCAAGCGCCTTGTACGACTGGCTCAGGTTGCGTGACGCGTTGGCGGCCATCAAGTTGTTATTAATTACGAGCGACATAGCCTTTCCTCCTTGAATGTCATGGCTTCCGTGCTGAATCGAGGTTTTCGGCCGCGTCAATTGCCCACTGACGTGATCGGCCTGCTGCCTCTGCCCACTCGCAAGTCTTATCGGCTTGAGTGAGGGGAACTTTAGGTTTTATTTCATTTGCCCCGCATATTTATTCAGGCAACCCATTTTATCTTGTTATATCAGCACATTAAAAATGTGTTGCAACCCAGAATAATTTTTATCAATCCGTATCTTTGACAGCGGATCATCCAAAAAAAAACCCCGGCAGGGTATCCTGCCGGGGTACAAAGAGTTGCATTTCGAGGGGCTCTTCCCTTATCTTCCTGGCTAGCTTGAAGGCCATTGGCCTGGTCGCCTGCCGGCCTGAACCGGGGGTGATCAGCGAATACTCAGGAGAGCGAAAGCAGCACTTCGGCCAACTTCACCCCATCCAAGTACGGGTCGCTGGACGGTGTCACCAGGGAGCAATCGATGACCTCGAGCCCCCAGCTTTTAAGCCGCTTGAGATCAATGGGACCGGGGTAACTTCCCCCCTTTGTGTCCAGAAGCACGTAGTTCAGGAGGGCGTCGTCTGCGATCTCGGCCGGGGCATCTCGGCGCAGGTATTCCAGGAGAATGCGTACCTGATCGGCCACGGTCAGGCCCTTGGCCTCGGGATCGATCCCCAGGTTGGGCACAAAGACCTTGGGGCAAGGATTGCCGGCGACGGCCCGCCCCACACCCAGCGGCAACAGATTGGCCACCACGCTGGAATAAAAACTGCCCATGGGATAGCAGATCAACTCCGCTTCGGCGATGAGTTCCTTCATCCTGGTGAGGATGGAGACCTCGACCACGCCGATGCCTGCCAGGGTCTGGGTCAACCGCAACCGCTTGATCCCCTCCTCAAGAGGCGCGACACCCTTGCCGGTGATCAGGTGCTGGCCGATGACGATCCGACCGCTATCCAACTCGGCCATCAAATGCAGATCCTCGCCAACCACGGGACGCACGACACCCCGCACATGGACCAGCCTGGAGAAATCATCGATCACCGGATCCAGATGCCTGCCGTGTTCCAGATATCCAGCCGTGAGCACCAGGTTGCCGATACTGGCTCCGCGAAGGTCGAACCCCGGGGGCATCCATTTCAGGAAGCATTGCAGATGGTGGAGGATGACCTTGCGCATGGGGTCGGGAATGGAGGCAACCAGCTTGTGCCGCCCCTTGAGCAAGCTCTCCAGCTCCTCATGCAGGTCCTGCTGAAGGCCCTCTTTGGGCAGTCGGTAAGCAAGGAGCCTGAAGATCTCCTCCCTACCGGGCAGGCCCCTGTCCGCCAGGGCCAGCAGCCGATTTCGCACGTCCCCTATGGCCGGCATCTTGAACGCCTTGCGCAAGACGGCGGAACTGCCACCGGAATCAAACGGGGTGATGACGTGGATGGTGTTGTGCGACCAGCGCAGGATTTCATGGGAAAGCTCACGCAGGGCCGTACCCCCCGAAAAAAACAGGATCCTGGGACCGGACTCCGGGCTTTGGGCCATTCCATCCAGACGCGCCGGGTCGGGCAAACGCAAGTCCTTGCTGATACGGATACGGTCCACACACACCCCTTTATCTCGAATATTCTTGAAGCTGGGACCACATTACGGTGTCCACGGGGATCAGACAACCAGTCCCTGGTCAGCAAACACGCCAAGCCCGAGGGACTCCACAAGGCCCCGGAGGTGCGCGAAATCAACGCCGCCCGGGGATCCCATCCGCCTGCCGTCCGCACGCCCGGGCATCGTTACCGAACGAGCTGGCCCTTGAGTCTGCCCCTCGATTCCGCGAGAAGCAAGTTCACAGCAGCCGCTGATAACGGTTGCGAGAAAACGCCGCAGTTCGGGCTCGAACTGCGGCGTTGTGGATTCGTCATCTTAGCTGAGCTAATAGATCTGCTTCAGCAGGTCCTCGCCCTTGGAAGATGTACTGGAGCTGGGGCCACCGCCATCATCCTGGGCCGTCTCCGTGGGCTGGGTGCCGTCCTTGAAGGGCAGGAAATAGGTCTTCTCGGACTTGGGCCCGGCGAGCAGGCCCGAGGCCGCGTCGATACGGGCCATGACGATGCCCGGAGGCTGCGGAAAGTCCTCCACCGGATACTCGGCCTCCACGGCCATGCGGTAGTCCACCCAGATGGGCGAGGCCGCGCGCGAACCGGTCTCGTACTTGCCCATGGGCGCCATTTGATCAAACCCCACGTAGACGATGGACAACAGATAAGGGCTGTAGCCCACGAACCAGGCGTCCTGTTCCTCGTTGGAGGTACCGGTCTTGCCCGCCACGGGACGGTTGAGCACCCTGGCCCGCCAGCCCGTGCCGTCGCGCACCACTTCCTTCATCAGCGAGGCGATGATGTAGGCGGTCTGCGGGCTGATGACGTCCTTGAACTCGGGCTCCGAGGTATAGAGTTCCTCGCCCCAGGCGCTCTCAACCCGCAAAATCATCCGCGGGTTGACGATGGTCCCTCCACGAGCAAAGGCGGTGTAGGCCTGTGCCAGATTCAGCGGCGTGACCGGAGCGGACCCCAGACTCACGGACAGATCCTCGGGATAATCGGCCTGCAGGCCGAGGGCCTTGGCGCGCTCGATGATCTTGCGGACACCCACACGCTGGGCCACGCGGATGGTCACCAGGTTGCGGGATTTGCACAGCGCGTTACGCAGCAGCGTCGGGCCGTAGAACACTCCCTCGAAATTCTCGGGCTTCCAGACCTTGTCCGTCTCATTGTCGGTATAGACGATGGGCGCGTCGAGCATCACGCTGGAGGGGGTGAAACCATTGTCCAGAGCCACGGAATAGACGATGGGCTTAAAGGCCGATCCAGGCTGACGCTGGGCCTGGGTGGCCCGGTTGAACTGGCTCTCGGTAAAGGAATACCCGCCCACCAAGGCCAGCACCTCGCCGTTGCGCGGATCCATGGACACCAGGGCCCCCTGGACATCAGGTCGGCGCCTGAGCGCCAGCTCCCACACAGGCCCACCCCTGGGGGCCTTCGCCGTGGGGTCGAGCACGGCGGGCGGTACGGCCTTGACCTCGGCCCAGACCACATCGCCAGGAACTAGGATCTGGGTGCAGTCCGTGATCGACGCGACGTCCTCGGTCGCCTTGGAAGGATCCACCTTGCGCGCCCAGGACAGGTCCTCGGCCTTGATCACACCGCTGAACTCACCAAAACGAACCCGGGCTTCGTCCTTGCTCACCTCGGCCACCAGGACCTCGATCCATTCGCCGGGTTCCAGGGCCTCGACCACAAATGGGTTTTGCTTCAGATAGTCCTGACGCTGACCCTCTTCCAGATTTCTTACGGGCCCGGTCCAGCCACGCCTGCGAGCCGAGTCTTCGAGTCCCTTGCGCAGAGCGCGCTCGGCAGCCACCTGATGGGTCAGGTCCACGCCGGTATAGACATGCATGCCGGAGTTGTAGACCCGGTCCTCACCGAAGCGATCAATGAGTCTGCGCCGGACCTCCTCGAGATAGTAGGCCCCCTGCTGCCAGGACATGTCCTCCATGCTCTTGAAGACCAATTCCTCCGTCAACGCAGCGTCATACTCCTCCTGGGTGATCCAACGCTGATCGAGCATCCGCGAAAGCACGTAATGCTGTCGTGAGATGGCCCCTTCGGGACTGGCAAAGGGATTGAACTTGCTGGGTGCCTTGGGCAAACCGGCCAGCAACGCCGCCTGGGCGAGGGAAAGGTCCTTGGCATGGGCCCCAAAATAGGTCCGGGCGGCGGCCTCGATGCCGTAGGCCCTGGAGCCGAAGAAGATCTGATTCAGATAAATGGTCAGGATCTCGTCCTTGGTCAGGAACCGCTCCAGACGATAGGCCAGAATCCCTTCCTTGATCTTGCGCTTGTAACTGCGCTCGGGTGTCAACAGCAGGGATTTGATGACCTGTTGGGTGATGGTCGACCCACCCTGAACCACATGACCGGCCTGGAGATTTTTGAGGAACGCCCGGAAAATAGCCAGCAGGTCCACTCCCTCGTGCTCATAGAAGCCCGAATCCTCGGCCGCCAGAAAGACACGGGAGACGTGGTTGGGCAGTTCGTCGATCGTCACCAGGAAACGGCGTTCCTTGGAAAAGTAACCCAGCACACGGCCATCGCGGGCATAGACCGTGGTCACCAGCGCGGGGTTGTAATCCGTAATGCGCTTGAAATCGGGCAGATCCAGGGAGGCCCAATAGTACATGCCGTACACCAGAGCGACGGCCAGGACGGCCCCACCACCGAAGATGGCGGCCAAAACAATCAACACTTTCTTCATAATTATTTCCGATGACACCTGTCTATTGCGGGAAGGCTGCTTGTCGGGGCCAAGCCCCAGGCCAGTCTGAGCCTGCCGTAGAGTTCTTTCAGTCGTTTTTCGGACTCTCCCGCGAGAGCCAACATCCGAAGCCGGGTCCTGCCTTCACGCTGCAACAAACAGCGGGACGCACTAAAAATATTCAGTTTCCCGCCTGTGTACCAGAACGGGAACAGCCGACAGTAGTACGGCCGGGACTCCCGGGTTAACCGGCAACCCTGGGGACCCAGCAACCGGCACCGTCCCTGTTCATCAACGGCGAGCCGGATATGAAATTTCGTCTCGGGGAAAAGCCTGTCCACCGCCTGATCCTCGCCGGGAAACAGCGTGCGCAGATTGCGCACGAAGCCTTGGGTGTTGGCCTGCTGGGCAAAGGCACCCTCATCACCAGCCAATTCCCGTAGAATCCGGTCCCGCTCCATCTCGGACAGCGGAAAGCAGGATTCCTCGTTGCCGGGGTCCAGCTGGCAGCAGGTCGGCCCCTCTTGGGCGCACCTGGCGCAGACATGCGGATCAAGCATCTCAGTACTCCGTGCCCACCATGCGCGGCCATTCACCCCTGTACCCATGGCACAGAAAGATCGTGAACCTGCGCGCCGGTCGTCCATCATGGGTAGACTGATAGTTCATTCCCTCGATATTATCAAAGAGCGGGGGCACCTCGGGAAGCAAGCCCTTGTCGAAGCCCTTGCGCACAAATATCGCCCCGGAACCCAATGGCAAATCCGGTCCTGACCACAGATCATACTGATTCAGCCTGCGATCCGTGGCCACGCAGTACGCGCGCTGCTGCCCGGGCACGAAGAACGACAGGGCCGAGGTCACGTCATAGTGATCGCCGAACAGGAACACCGAGTCCGGGTCCTCGAACCGAGTCCGCCTGAGTTCATCCACCTCGCGTCCCAGATCACTCCAGCCCTTGAGATGCAGCGCAGGGTTCTCGAATTCGAAGCTCGTTTCAGTGAACGGAACCCGTCCCTCCACCCTCCAGGGGATGGGCAGATGATCCTGCACCAGGAACACGGCGAACAACGCGGCTCCCACCACCGGCCACAGCCAGACCCGCCAGTCGCGTCCCGAAAGCTCGCGCCACAGCGCATCCCAGACAACGGCTGCCAGGATCAGCCCTGAGGCATAGCTCACGGCCGACCAGTTGGGATGGACCTTGGTGTGGACGCTCCAGACGGCAAAGAAACCCCAGATCGGCCAGAAGCCCACGGCCAGGAGTGCGGCCTGACCGTATTCCAGGGATTCGGTGGCCCGGGCCGCACGCGCCCGGCTGCCAAAGAGACGCGTCAGCACCCCCCAGGCCCCGTAGACACAGAAACAGAACCACCACGGCAGCAGCAGCCCCAACTGGCTGCCGAAATATTCCGGAAAGCGGTCAAAACGCAGCCAGACCTCAGAGCCCTTGCCCGTCATGCCGCCCAATTGCGCCACATGTCTGATTCCTGCGAAATCATTGCCCAGATTCCAGAGCAGAATGGGCAGCAGCCCCAGAACAGAACCCGCCAACAGGGCCCACGACAGCCGCTTCCAAAAAAGGCGACCGGCCTGCATGCGCCGCATGAGCATCAACCCATAGAGGATCGCGGTCACCGAAAAGGCCAGCATCATGTACTTGCCCCAGGTGCCCACGGCCACGGCCACGCCCAGCACCACAAACGGCCACAGGCGCTCGGGCCTGCGCCCGGCCTCGTACAGGGCGAACAACGCCGCCCACCAGCAGGCCATCAGTGGGCTGTCGGTGGTCATGAGCACGCCGGAGGCCATGAAGAAAATCGTGCTATTGAGTACCACCAGGGTCAACAAGCCCAGACGCGGCCTGCCCCACGAGCGGGAGATCCCCAGATACAGGATGCACTGCGAGAGCAGCGATCCGGCGATGGCCCCGGAACGCACCCCCAGCGCGGTGTCGCCGAACAGCCAGGACCCCGCGCCGATGATATAGGCGATGAGCGGGCCCTTGGTGAAATAGGACAGCTGCAAGGTGCGCGACCAGTCCCAGTACTGGGCCTCGTCCTGGACCAGATCCAGTTGCCCGGAGAGTACGAACCAGAGGCGCAGGGCCGTGATGCCCAAAATGAGAAGGCCGGCCCAGACATCCGGCCGGCACCCCCAGAACACCTGTTCGCGCGAGTCGTTTTTGAGGCTCATCACTGTCTCCGAGGGTTCCCGTCAGCTGGAAAATTTGAGCAGTCCCTTGCCCAGCAGGTCGTGCAAATGGATCATGCCCGTCAACCGGCCCTCGCCGTCCACGATGGGCACCACGGTGATGGCCTTTTCCTCCATCAGGTCCAGGACCTCGGCGGCCGTGGAATCCGGCCCGGCGCAGGAGGGCTTCCTGGTCATGAACACGGAGGCCTGGGCCTCAAGGTCGGGACGAGGACCGCACAGGGAGCGGCGCACATCGCCATCGGTCAGGATACCCGTCAGCCGCCCGTCGCCGTCGGTCAGGGCCAGGGCTCCCAGCCCTCCTTGGCTCAAAGCGACCAAGGCCTGGGCAAAGGGGAGGCTCTCCCGGGCCACGGGGATGTCCCCGACATGCATCAGGTCGGCCACGGACAGACGCAGGCGCTGGCCCAGGGCGCCGCCCGGGTGGCAGCGCCTGAAATCTTCGGCCTTGAAGGATTTCCATTCGATGAGGCACACGGCCAGGGCGTCGCCCAAGGCCAGGGTCGCCGTGGTGCTGGCCGTGGGTGCGAGATTCAGGGTGCAGGCCTCGCGCTCCACTCCGGCATCGATGACCACGTCGGCCAGTCGGCCGATGGTCGAATCACGGCAGCCGGTCATGACGATGAGCCGAACCCCGGCGGCCTTCATGGCAGGCAGAATGGCATTCAGCTCGTCTGTCTCACCGCTGTTGGAGATGGCCAGGGCCACATCCTCGGGTCTGAGCATGCCCAGGTCGCCGTGGGCCCCTTCCACGGGGTGCAGAAAAAAAGAAGGGGTGCCCGTACTGGACAGGGTGGCCGCAATCTTGCGGCCCACGAGCCCGGACTTGCCGATGCCCGTGACCACGACCCGACCCTTGCAGTCGGCCAGCATCTCCAAGGCCATGACAAAGCCGTCATCCAACCGATCCCGGACGTGCACCAGCCCCTGGGCTTCGACATCGATGGTCTCACGGGCCAATGCCAGCCAATCCCGCTCCCGGGCTTTGGGTCCCATGCTCGATCCTCCTAGGACTTCATGCCTTGGATCGTTTCCAGGCATTCCTTGTTCACACCAAGGCAAGGTGCCACAGGATACTCGCCATTGAAACAGGCCAGGCAGAAATCCTTGGGATTCTGCACCGAGGACAAGAGCCCCTCGATGCTCAGGTAGTGCAGGCTGTCCAGGCCGATCACCTCGGCGATCTCCTGGACACTCATCTGCGCGGCAATCAACTGGTCCTGGGAGGGAAAGTCGATGCCGTAGTAGCAGCCGTACTTAATGGGCGGACAGGAGACGCGCATGTGGATCTCGCGCGCGCCCAGGTCCCTGAGTTTTTTGATGCGCGTGCGGATGGTGGTCCCGCGCACGATGGAGTCTTCCACCACCAGGATGGACTTGCCTTCCACCATGCTGCGCACGGGGTTCAGCTTCATGTTGGTGGAGAAGTCGCGTTCGCCCTGGGAGGGTTTGATGAAGGTCCGCCCCACGTAGTGATTGCGGATCATGCACAACTCCAGGGGCAGACCCGATTCCTGGGCATAGCCCACGCTGGCGTAGTTGCCCGAGTCGGGGAAGGGCATCACGAAATCGGCGTCCACCGGGCACTCACGCGCCAGGGCTGCGCCCATGGCCTTGCGACACTGGTAGACGTTCTGATCGAAGATGTTGGAATCCGGGCGGGCGAAATAGATCAGCTCGAAGATGCACTGGCTGCGGCCGTTGGGCTCGCAGTAGCGCAGGCTTCGCACCCCCTCGCGGTCGATGACCACCATCTCGCCAGGCTCCACCGGCCGCAGGAACTCGGCCTCCAGCAGGTCAAAGGCGCAGGTCTCGCTGGCGAAGACGTAGGAATCGCCCATGCGTCCGAAGGACAGGGGCCTGAAGCCGTTGGGGTCCTTCAGGGCGATGAGCTTGTCATTGGCCAGGATGAGCAGCGAGAACGCGCCCTCCACCCGGCGACAGGCGGCGGCCACGGCATCCTCGATACACATGCCCTCCTTGGACATATGGCGCGCAATGAGATGCACGATGATCTCGGTGTCCATGGTGGTCTGGAAGATGGTCCCGGCATGTTCCAGCTCAGCGCGCAGCATGGAGGAGTTGGACAGGTTGCCGTTGTGGGCGATGGCCAGCTGCAGGTCGCCGAAGCTCACCAGAAAGGGCTGGGCATTGCGGATCAGCGAGGCCCCGGTGGTGGAATAGCGCACGTGGCCCACGGCGATGTCGCCCTTCAATTCCTTTTGCAGGTGGCGCTCGTTGAACACGTCCGCCACCAGGCCCATGCCCTTCTGTTCGCGGATGAATTGCTTGCCAGCATCCCAGGTGACGATGCCGGCGCTTTCCTGGCCCCGGTGCTGCTGGGCGTAGAGGCCAAGGTAGGTCATATGTGCGGCTTCGGGATTGTTGTAAATGCCGAACAGGCCACAGAATTCACGTTTCATATCTCTTCCCCGCCACGTCGGCGCGGCTGGATGAAGGTTGATCCGGCTGATTGAGTTGCGCCAGGTGCTATTGGTAATATTCCTGAAGGCTTTTCACGCCCGGTTCCATGCTCCTAAGAGCGCGCAGGGCATAGGCCATGGCGCGTGCCCCGGCCACCGTCGTGGTGTAGGGCACATTGTACAGCAGCGTGTTCTGGCGAATGACCGAGGAATCGCCCACGGTCTTGCCTCCTGAGGCGGTGTTGATCACCAGGTCCACATCGCCGTTCTTGATGCGGTCCACCACGTGGGGACGGCCCTCGTAAACCTTGAAGACGACCTCCGCCTCCACCCCGCGCTTGGCCAGGAACTTCACGGTACCGCTGGTGGCCAGGATCTTGAACCCCAACTGGCACAAGGTCTGAGCCACATCCACGATGCCTTCCTTGTCCCGGTCGTTCACGGAGATGAAGACCCGGCCCGAGGTCGGCAACTTCTGGCCCGAGCCCAGTTGGGCCTTCAGGAAGGCCATCCCAAAATTGGTGTCGATGCCCATGACCTCGCCCGTGGAACGCATCTCGGGGCCGAGCAGGACGTCCACGCCCGGGAAACGATTGAACGGGAACACGGACTCCTTGACCGAGACGTGTCCCTTCTTGCGCATGGCCCAGGGATTCAGGTCCTTGACCTTCTGGCCCAGCATGACCTTGGTGGCCAGCTTGGGCAGGGGCACACCCGTGGCCTTGGACACAAAGGGGGCCGTGCGCGACGCCCGGGGATTGACTTCCAGGATGTAGATCACACCGTCCTTGATGGCGAACTGGATGTTCATCAGGCCGATGACATTCAGTTCCTTGGCCAGGGCGACGGTCTGGCGCTCGATCTCCTCGGTGATCAGCCCCCCCAGGGTGATGGGCGGGATGACACAGGCCGAGTCTCCGGAGTGGATTCCGGCCTCTTCGATATGCTCCATAATCCCGGCGACGTAGACATCCTCGCCGTCGGACAGGGCGTCCACATCCACCTCGATGGCGCTCTCCAGGAACTTGTCGATCAGGATGGGATGGTCGGGCGCGGTCTTGACCTCGTCACGGAAATAGGCCTGCAGCTCTTCCTCGGTATAGGCGATCTGCATGGCGCGTCCACCCAACACGTAGCTGGGGCGCACCACCACGGGATAACCGATGTCCTGAGCCACGGCCACGGCCTGCTCCACGCTCATGGAAATGCCGTTGGCCGGTTGCCTGAGACCAAGTTTCTTGAGCAGGGTCTGGAACCGCTCACGGTCCTCGGCGCGGTCGATGGAGTCCGGGGAGGTGCCGATGATGGGCACCCCCGCGCGCAGCAGCGGCACGGCCAGGTTCAGCGGGGTCTGACCGCCGAACTGCACGATCACACCGTCGGGCTTCTCGAACTCGATGATGTTCAGCACGTCCTCGAAGGTCAGCGGCTCGAAGTACAGCCTGTCCGAGGTGTCGTAGTCCGTGGACACGGTCTCGGGGTTGGAGTTGACCATGATCGAGGTCACGCCCATCTCCTTGAGCGCGTAGGAGGCATGCACACAGCAGTAGTCGAACTCGATGCCCTGGCCGATGCGGTTGGGTCCGCCGCCCAGGATCATGATCTTCTTGCCCTCTCCGGGTTCGATCTCGCTGCCCTGCTCGTAGGTGGAATAGAAATACGGGGTATAGGCCTCGAACTCCGCCGCGCAGGTATCCACCAGGTAATAGGTGGGCTCGATCAAGGCCGCCTTGCGCAGGGCGCGGATATCGGCCTCGTCACGCTTCCACAGCACGGCCAGCTGACGGTCGGAAAAACCGTATTCCTTGGCCTGGCGCAAGAGGCCCACGAAATCCTCGTTATCCGGGGTGATGCTCTCGGACAGGCTGAACTCGCGCAGTCTCTCCTCCATATCCACGATGTCGCGGATCTGGCGCAAAAACCAGGGATCAATGGCCGTGGCCTCGAACAGCTCCTCAACGCTCATGCCACAGTGCATGGCATGGCGCAGCCAGTACAGGCGCTGGGAGTTGGGCTTGCGCAGCAGGGGCAGGATATCGTCCCGGGTCAGGCAGGTCTTGATGAAATCCTTGCCCAGGCCGGGCATGCCGGTCTCCAGGGACCTAAGACCCTTTTGCAAGGATTCCTTGAAGGTCCGACCGATGGACATGGCCTCACCCACGCTCTTCATGGAGGTGGTCAGGTAGTCCTCGGCACCTGGGAATTTTTCGAAGGTAAAACGCGGAATCTTGGTGACCACGTAGTCAATGGAGGGCTCGAAGGAGGCCATGGTCTCACGCGTGATGTCGTTGCGCAGCTCATCCAGAGTGTAGCCCACGGCCAGCTTGGCGGCCAGCTTGGCGATGGGGAATCCCGTGGCCTTGGAGGCCAGGGCCGAGGACCGCGACACGCGGGGGTTCATCTCGATGATGACCATCTCGCCGTCCACGGGGTTCACGCCAAACTGCACGTTGGAGCCACCTGTTTCCACGCCGATCTCGCGCATGATGGCCAGGGCCGCGTCTCGCATGGCCTGGTACTCGACGTCGGACAGGGTCTGGGCCGGAGCCACGGTGATGGAATCCCCGGTATGCACGCCCATGGGGTCCAGGTTCTCGATGGAGCAGATGATCACGCAGTTGTCGTTCTTGTCGCGCATGACCTCCAGCTCGAATTCCTTCCAACCCAGGATGGAGCGCTCAAGCATAACCTCGGAGGTCCGGCTCGCGGCCAGTCCTCTGGCGGAAATCTCCTCCAGGTCCTCCAGGTTGTAGGCCACTCCCCCGCCGGTGCCGCCCATGGTGTAGGCCGGGCGCACGATGATCGGGAAGGTGATCTCCTGGGCCGTGCGACGCACATCGTCCATGTTACGGCAGATGCGGCTCTCGGGGACCTTCAAGCCGATGTTCTCCATGGCCTGGCGGAACAACTCCCGGGATTCGGCCTTTTCGATCACGTCCTTGGACGCGCCGATGAGCTCCACGCCATACTTGGCCAGCACACCCATCTCGTCCAAAGCCAGGGCCGTGTTCAGGGCGGTCTGTCCGCCCATGGTCGCCAGCAGGGCGTCGGGGCGCTCCTTGGCAATGATCCGGGCCACGGTCTCGGGCTCGATGGGCTCGATGTAGGTCCTGTCGGCCAGATCCGGATCGGTCATGATGGTGGCCGGGTTGGAGTTGACCAGGATAACCTCGTACCCCTCTTCCTTCAGCGCCTTGAGCGCCTGGGTGCCGGAGTAGTCGAATTCGCAGGCCTGTCCGATGACGATGGGCCCGGAGCCGATGAGCATGATTTTTTTCAGGTCGGTGCGTTTGGGCATGTGCTCGATGGGTGTTCGGGTTATCGCAACGCGCCCCCGGATTGGGCGGGACACGCTACGGGATCGGCCTGAGAAGGGAGGATCAGGGCAGGCGTTTCCCATAAAAAAAGCTGCGGGTTTTATAATTCAGGCCGGGCCGAGAGTCCAGCGAAAAGACCCCTAGAACCCAGCCGTCCGGACCAATCATTGCGCGGACAGATACCGCCCGGCCAGACGGACGTAACAGTCCCGCAGGGCGAGTGGAATGGGCAACTCCCAGTCCGAGCCCAGCATGGTGAACATCTTGGCCAATTCGCCCCGCACAATCCCCTGGTTCTCGAATCGCCACTTCCAGGAATGTTTGCTCGTCAAGCGCTCGGCATGGCGGATGATCTCCTGGGCCCGCACCCTGTCGCTGTGTTCGGCAAGCACCAGATCGCGTCCGGCGCGGGCCACACGGGCCAAGTCCTCCGGGCGAGCCAGCCATTCGCGGGCCACGCGGGCGGCGGCCTCGGCATCCCCACGAGGATAGGTCAGCACGGTCTCGCCGGGGGTGAAGATCTCCGCCTGTCCGTTGGCAATGTCTTCGGTCAGCACCGCCGCCCCGCAGGCAGCGGCCTCAAAGGTCCTGAAATTGATTTCCCCCGCTGCGGACTGATTGACCACAATCCGGCTGCGCCCATACACGGGCGGATACAGGCCCTGGTGCAGGAACACGGGTTGAAACCGCTTGAAGGCATTCAAAAAATCCATGCGCCCCTTATTGATGGAACCGCTCAGGGTGCCCACGAAGGAGACGGGGATATCCCGCTCCGCACCAAGGTCAACGTCCTTGGCAAGGTTGCAGAACAGCGGGAACCACTGCACCGGACGTGGCAAGTCACGGTGCTGGAACATATCCCGATAATCCTTCTGGGCCACCAGCATCAAGTCGAAGGCCGCGGAAAAAGGGAGGTGCCACGGATTGCAGTACTGATCGATGGAAAATCCGATGCAGGGCGCGGGCAGGGACTCGAACCCAATCACCGAAGGAGGCCGGCAGTTGTCGGCCCAGAGCACCAGGTCAGGGCGAAATGCCCTGGACTCCAGAAATTCCATGAGCCTGCGCAACGACGCGACCTCATCCAGCACAAGGTCACAGCATCCCTCGCGGCCCACGCTGAGCACCTCGTGCCCCATCTCCCGCAGAACCCGGATGAAATATCCGCCGTCGATGTTCAGAATCCGCATGCGCCACGCCCTGCAATGCAACGGGGCGTCAAAACGCCCCCGAACTTACGAAACCTTGCTGCCGTTCTCCACCAAGCCAGTCGCAGTCAACAATTGCAGGCCATCCTTGTCCTTCACAGCCATGATCATTCCCTGGGACTCGACCCCCCGCAGCTTGCGCGGCGCCAGGTTGGCCACCACGACCACCTGCCGCCCGACGAGGAATTCAACCTCCAGGTGTTCACGCAGGCCCGCCACCACCTGGCGCGGCTGCGGCTCACCCAGGTCGATCTTGACCACATACAGCCTGTCCGCCTCCGGATGAGGCTCGGCACTGAGCACGGTCCCCAGACGCAGGTCCAGCTTCTGGAAATCCGCGAATTCGGCAATGCCGACCTCGGGTGCGGGCTGCTGCGTCTTGGGCTGCTTGGGCTGTTTGTCCTTCTTGGGGTTGTCCTGCCTGGGCTCCGCCTGTCCCCCGGACTCGACCTCCTTAAACTCCACGCGCGGGAAGAGGTTGGAGGCCTTGGCCAGCCTCGTGCCGGTCTGCAGAAAGTCACCGAAGGCCTCGGCCTCCTTGCCCAGATCAATGGCCGAGGGGTCGAACTCCCCACCCAGTTGGGCAAACATGGTCTCGGCGGTCTGCGGCATCACCGGCCAGATATGCAGGGCGATCTTGCGCATCAACCCCAGCAACGTCCCGATGACCATGGCCAGACGCTCGGTCTCGCCGTTCTTGAACAGGGTCCAGGGGGCGGTGACATCCACATATTTGTTCAGCCCGCGTACAAGCTCCCACAGGGCCTCCAGGGCCCGACCAAACTGGAAGCGGGGGAACAACTGCTGATAGTTCGCAAAGCTGTTCAGGGCCAGATCCAAAATCTCCACATCCTCGGCGTGGCTGCGCTGCCCCATGGCCGGGACCTCGCCGCCGAAGTATTTGTGCGTCATGGACAAGACGCGCGAGAACAGATTGCCCAGGTCGTTGGCCAAGTCGGCGTTCAGCCGTCCCACCAGGGCCCGTTCGGAAAACGAGGCGTCACGGCCGAAGCGCATCTCGCGCAGCAGAAAATAACGGAAAGCGTCCAGCCCATAGGTGTCCCGCATGGCCAGCGGCTCGACCACATTGCCCAGGGACTTGGACATCTTGGTGTCCTGCATCAGCCAGTAGCCGTGAACATTCAGATTCTGATAAGGCTCGAACCCGGCGGCCTTGAGCATCGTGGGCCAAAAGATGGCGTGAGGCTTCAGGATGTCTTTGGCGACCAGATGGTTGGCGCGCGGCCAGAACTTGGAGAAATTCTCGCTGTCCGGTCCCCCCAGGCCCGTGATGTAGTTGATCAGCGCGTCGAACCAGACGTAGGTCACGTACCCGGAGTCGAAAGGCAGCTCGATGCCCCAGTCCAGTCTGGACTTGGGACGGGAGATGCACAGGTCATCGAGCACACCCATGTCCAGCATGGACAGGACCTCGTTGCGATAGTGCTCGGGGCGGATGAACTCGGGATTGTCCTGGATGTGCTGCTTCAACCAGTCCTGGTACTTGGACATGCGGAAGAAATAGTTCTTCTCCTTGATGACCGTGGGCGCGACCTTATGATCCGGACACAGGCCATTCGCATCCAGATCCTTGTCCGTCAGGAACTGTTCGCAACCGGTGCAGTAGCGGCCTTCGTACTCGGAGAGGTAGATGTCACCCGCGTCGTACACCCGCTGCAGGATGTCCCGGACCACCTGCTTGTGACGCTCCTCGGTGGTGCGGATGAAATCATCGTTGGAAATTTGCAGCTCGGGCAACAGGGAGCGGAACTGCTCGCTGATGGTGTCCACATACTGCTGCGGGCTGCTGCCCGCCTTTGCCGCGGCCTCGACGATCTTGTCGCCATGTTCGTCGGTGCCGGTCAGGAAAAATGTTTCGTGACCGGCAAGGCGGTGATAGCGGGCGATGCTGTCCGCCACAATGGTCGTATAGGCATGCCCCAGGTGGGGCTTGGCATTGACGTAATAGATGGGCGTGGTGATGAAAAACCGATCCAAGGCCGCTCTCCTTTTCATGCCGCGTCGCGGCCTCTATTCTTCTGTCTTAGGCCTTTTGGGCCGACGGCGCCGCTTACGGCGGCGGGGTTTGTGATCCTTGGAAGCACCGTCCGCGTCACGCACGCTGTCCGGGGTCGCCGGAGCCTGCTCGGGAGTGGCCGTTTCGGCCACGGAGTCAGCGACGGGCACTTCCTCGACCAACGCGGGTTGCACCTCGTCCGGCGGCTGAGGCTTTTCCTCTCGCACAGGACGCGGTTTTCCAGCCCCCCTGGGGGGTGCGGGTCTGCCGCCCCGGCGCGGGGGACTCTTGGGTTCGATCGGCGCAGCGGGTTCGGGCCGCGGGATGCTGGGGTCGTAACGCCTGGGGTTCAGGGCATCCCACTCGTCCAGGGTGAAATCCAGTTCCTCCCCGAGCTCGCTGAACACGGTCACGCTGTTGCGGAAGAAATTGGCCCGCATGACCTTCATCAACCCCTGGTCGGTATCCATGCGCTTGCCGATTCTGGGACAGCGCTTGTAGAAGATCTGATAGTTCTCTTCCTCAAAGGACAGGCAGCACAAAAGGCGTCCGCAGATACCGGAAATCTTGGTGGGATTCAGGAACAGGTTCTGTTCCTTGGCCATCTTGATGGTCACGGGATTGAACTTGCGCATGAACCGCCGACAGCAGGCCACCATGCCGCAATTGCCCACGGCTCCCAGCATCTGGGTCTCGTGGCGCACTCCGATCTGCCTGAGCTCAATGCGGGTACGGTAGGTCTTGACCAGTTCCTTGACCAACTCCCGGAAATCGATCCGGCCCGGGGCAGTGAAGTAAAAGATCATCTTGCCGCGGTCAAAAAAGACCTCCACGTCCACGAGCTTCATCTCCAGCTCGAGCTGTCGGACGCAGTCTCGGCATAACCTGTAGGCTTCCCTGGCCAATTCAAGGTTCTCAGCCTCGGTTGCCAGGTCCTCCTCAGTGGCCAGCCTGAAGATGGTCTTCAATTCCTCTTCGCCGACGCTTTCGGGGCGATCCTCGGAGACGGTCACCACGGAGCCCAGACCCATGCCCTGCTCCGTCTTGACGATGACGCGGTCTGACTTGCAAACCACGAATGCACCGGAATTAAAATAATATATCTGGCCGTAGTCGTTGAACTTCAGGCCGAGTACATGGCTCATAGAGTCTCTCTCATCAATGTTAGATGGGGCGTAACGAAGCACCGTAAAACAGTTCGGCCCGAACATCAAACACTGAAGCCTCGGAATAATCGGAATCCCAGGCTGCCACGGCCAATCCCAAGTAAACAGCTGGGTTGACTTCGCTCCTCCCGCGTCTACACTAGCCACGACCCCAAACCGCGAACCATCCAGGGCGACAGGAGGACATCATGCACGTCAAGGCCGCAGCGACCGACCATCCGGTCCTCGAACCGCTACGTGACCGCTGGAGTCCCAGGGCCTTCGCCAGCCGCCCCGTGCCCCGCGAAGACCTGCTGTCCCTATTCGAGGCCGCGCGCTGGGCACCATCGTGCTACAACGACCAGCCCTGGTTCTTCATCATGGCCCAAAAGGCCGATGACAAACAGTATGCTCGGCTGTTCGAGTGCCTGCTTCCCGGCAACCAGAAGTGGGCAGACAGCGCCCCCGTGCTGATGCTGTCCATTGCGCGCACAACCTTCAGCCAGAGTGACAAGCCCAACCGCCATGCCATGCATGACGTGGGCCAGGCCATAGCCCAGTTCACCGTGCAGGCCGTCTCCAGGGGCATCCTCGTGCACCAGATGGCGGGATTCAGCCAGGACAAGGCCCGCGAAAGTTTTTCCATCCCCGAGAACTACGAACCCGTGGCGGCCATCGCCCTGGGCTACCCCGGTGACCCGGACACCCTGCCCAATGAACTCAAAGTCATGGAGACCACTGGGCGTCAACGCAGGTCGTTGTCCGAATTCGTTTTCAAAGGACCCTTCGGAACCGCCTTCGACATCCTGCCCTAATCGCAAAGGAGACCAGACGTGCCTTACACAGTCACACCACTGCTCACCGGTGTCCGCAATCCCGACCAGGGAATCATGACCTACCAGCAAGGCTACGGCCAACCCATCTGGTTGCCCATCTACAGCCTACTCGTACGCGGCGAGGGTCACACGATCCTCATCGATACAGGATTGGACGAGGACGAGGCCATGGAACCGGCGGGCTTCGCCGAAGAGACAGGCCTGACGGTAGCCCCCCTGACCGAGGCCCTTGAAGCCGAGGGCGTGGCCCCGGAGGACGTGGACATCGTCATCAACACCCATCTGCACGACGACCACTGCGGCAACAACCGGCTGTTCCCCAAGGCCAGACACATTGTGCAGCAGACCGAGTTGGATTTCTGCAGGAACCCGCACCCTCTGGACCACCGCTACGACGAATACTTCATCGAGGATCTCGAATTCGAAACCCTGAACGGCGACGCCGAGCCCGTACCCGGCATCCGCTGCGTACTGACGCCCGGCCACTCTCCCGGCTGCCAGACGGTGATCATCGAGACGGCCACCCAGCCGGTGATCATGCCCGGGTGCTGCTGCAACGAGAAGAATTTCCCGGCCAACGGCCCGGCCATTTGCCCCGGCGTGCACTGCGACGCCTTCGCGGCCTATGACAACATTCAGAAGATCAAGGGCATGGAGGGCATCATCCTGCCCGTGCATGGACTGACCACGGCCAGGATGAAATTCTAATCGCGATGAGGGGGCACCAGCGCCAGCCTTGCCATAGAAGACTTCTGCTGGAGTCCGCTCAACAAAAAAACGCCGGTCGGGATCACTCCCGGCTGGCGTTAAGCATTGCAAGACAAACGCAGTCTAGCTCTGAATGCCAAGAATCTCCGGGGACAGCCCAATGATGGAGATACCATGCTGTTCGGCCAGGGCCAGGGCTTCGGCCTGTTCAAAGAAGATGGACCGCCCAGCCTCGATGCCGATGCAGGTTCCGCCCGCCTCGATCATGGTACGCACGGTGTTCAGCCCCATGGCGGGCCGATCGATGCGCATGTCCTGACCGGGCTTGTAGACCTTGCACAGCACACAGCCCTTGGAGGACAGCTCCCCCGCCCGCCGGATGGCGGCGTCGGTGCCCTCGGGACCCTCCACGGCCAGGACGATTCCGGCCTTGACCAGCAGGGCCTGGCCGATGTCCAGTTCGCCGATGGCCTTGGCCCGGGGCCAGGCAAAGCGCAGATCATCGAAATCAGCCTTGGACGGGGACTTTGCGGTCAGGGGACCTTGGGGAGTGGCCAAACCGGGCACGAACTCCAGGGGGTCGCCCACATTCAGCCCCTGGGACTCGAACTCGTCCAAGACGCGGGACAGGATGGCATTGTCGCCTTTGTCCTTCAACTTGAACAGCAGCTTGGCCACAAGCAGATCGGGGCGGATGTCCATGGCCTTGGGCTTATTGATGGCCCCGGCAAAGATCACCGAGTCCGCCGCGTTAGCCTTCATGAACTTGATACACCTGGACAGCTGCCCCAGATGCAGCATCTCGAAAACATCCACAACCTCGGCCAGAGCCGGATCGGTGTTTCCGGAAAAGCCGACGGCCACCACGCGCATCCCAGCCTCACGGGCGCGCTGGGCCACCATGAAGGGGAACTGCCGTCCTCCGGCGATGATTCCGAGTGTCTTGGTCATGGGCATCACAATCAAAGGCCGGGGTTGAGCCCGGCCTGAAGGTTAACTGTCTTTGTCGCCGTTGCGCATGCCGATGTCGCTATGCACCCCGCGCTCACTGCTGCGGATGAACTCGACCATCTTCATGACTTCCGGGACGTGCCCGAGGACTTCTTCGGCCTCGGCCAGGGCTTCCTTGCGCCCCATGCCCGAACGGAAAATCGTGGTGTAGGCCTGCTTCAGGGCCTTGACCGCGGCACGATCCATGCCGGAACGCCGCAGCCCGATCACGTTCAGGCCCCGCAATGCTCCGCGTACGCCCGTGGCATGGGTGTAAGGCGGCACATCCAGGGATACGCCGGACATCCCGCCAATGAAGGCGTAGTCTCCGATACGCGTAAACTGGTGGACACCCGTCATCCCGCTGACCACGGCATGAGTGCCGATATCCACATGACCAGCCAGCATGACACAGTTCACCAGGATGGCATGGTCGTGCAGGATACAGTCATGGGCCACGTGGGCATAGGCCATGATCATGCAGTGCGAGCCGATCCTGGTCTCGCCGCGCCCCTCGAGGGTCCCGCGATGCACGGTCACGAACTCGCGGATGATGTTGCCATCACCCATCACGACCCGTGTCTCGGAATCCTTGAATTTGATATCCTGGGGTTCGCCGCCGATCAGGGCGTTGGAATGGATGACGTTGTTCGCCCCCATGGTCGTGTAGCGCTTGATCTGCGCAAAGGCGTCGATGCGAGTGCCGTCGCCGATCACGGTATCACCCTCAATGATGACATACGGACCGACGGTGATGTTCTCTCCAAGCGCAGCACCCGGGTCCACCACTGCGGTGGGATGAATCTGGTTGGCCAACTACATATCCTCTCGATTGACAAGAACGGCGGACATGATGCCCTGGCAGGCGATTTCGCCGTTGACCATGGCCTTGCCGCTCATCTTGATCAGGTTCAGCTTGCGCCTCATGTCGAACACTTCCAGATCCAGCCTGTCTCCGGGAACCACCTGGCGCCGGAAGCGCACCTTGTCGATGCCCGTGAACAGAAAGACCTTGTCACTCTTGGCCATCTCCGGGTCGGAAAGCAGTGCCAGCAATCCGCCCGCCTGGGCCAGGGCCTCGCACATCAGTACGCCGGGCATCACGGGCAGGCCCGGAAAATGCCCCTGGAAGAAGGGCTCGTTCACGGTAACGTTCTTGAAACCCTGCAGGGATTTCCCGGCAATGACTTCCGTCACCCTATCCACCATCAGAAAGGGATAGCGATGCGGAAGCAGCTCAAAAATCTTTTGAATATCCGCATTTATCGGGAGTTCACTCATCACTTGTCTCCCTCTTCTGCCACCGCTCGCAGGGCGGCCAGTTCCTTTTCGAGTTTCTTGACCCGCTTGAACAGATCGGGAATCTGGGGAGCCAGGGACATATGACGCATGTAGGTCGTGTATTCCATGGCCGGATGCCCGCCCATGCGCTTGCCCGCCGGAATGGACAACCGCACCCCGCACTTGGGTCCGATGAGCACATCGTCGCCGATGTCCAGATGATCGTTGAGACCGGCCTTGCCCGCGATGATCACATTGTTGCCCACAGTGCAACTGCCCGCCACCCCCACCTGGGAGACGATGGTGCAGTTGCGGCCGAAGGTACAATTGTGGCCGATTTGCACAAGGTTGTCGATCTTGGTGCCGCTGCCGATGATGGTCTTTTCCAGCATGGCGCGATCAATGGTGGTATTGGCGCCGATCTCGACGTCATCAGCCACCAGGACCGCCCCCACCTGGGGGATCTTCTCGCGGCCCAGCGGTGTCTCGACGTAGCCGAACCCGTCACTGCCGAGCACGGCCCCGGAATGGATCATCACCCGCTCGCCGAGCACCGTGCCAGCCATGAGCGTGACATTGGGATACAGTGTGCAGTCCGCTCCCACGATGCAATCCTCGCCCACGTAGCAGCCAGGAAAGACCCTCGACCGGGGGCCGATGCTCGCACCCCTGGCCACAAAGGCAAAGGGATAGACATCGGCGCTCGCGTCGACACTTGCTTCGGGATGCACAGAGGCCTCGTCGCTCACGCCGCACAGGCATCCCTGCTGCGGGGTGATCAGGGCCAGCAGTCGGGCAAAGTCCAGATAGGGATTGACGCTGACCAGGGCCGAGGCCACTTGCGCGGCGTGCTCCTGGGTGCAGATCACGGCTGCGGCCTTGCATCCGGCCAGCAGTCCCTCGTACTTGGGATTGCCCAGGAAGGTGACGTCCTCGGGGCCGGCGGACTCCAGGGTCCCGACTCCGGACACGTCACGGTCCTGCCCCATCAGGGTAAGCCCCAGCTTTCCAGCCAGTTCAGACAATTTCATTTTCATCAGCGTCGCCGTCGTCCCGCTTTTACTTCTTCGCCTTCCAGGCCTTGTTGACCTCGGCTATGATATCCTTGGTGATGTCGGCCTTGTCGTCGGCGTAGATGACACCTGCCTGGGCATCCAGGATCAGCCCCAGGCCATTCTTTTTGCCGTAGGCCTTGAGGGTCTCCACGATGACATCCAGCACGGGTTTGGACAGCGTGGACTCCTCAGCCTTGAACTTGCGCTGGAAGTCACGCAGGGCATCCTGATAGTCACGCACCTTGCGCTTGAACTCGATTTCCTTGTCGGCCTTGGCCTCCGTAGTCAGGACCATGTTCTGCTTCTGGAGGTCGTCACGGAGCTTTTCAAGCTCGGTCTTCTGCCTGTCCATCTCGACCTGGGTGCCCTTGAAAGCCGCGGCGAGTTTGTCACGCACCTGTTTGCCGGCTTCGCATTCGCGGATCACCTGGGGCACGTTCACAATGCCAACGGGGCCGTCGGAGGCGGCCTGGGCGGCCGGGACAAGCATCAGCAGGGCAAGAATAGCGAACAGTAACTTATGCATCGATTCCTCTTTTTTGTTGAACTTTACTTGATGGTTTCCAATCACATCGGCTTAAAAGAACTGGCCGATGGAGAATTCCAAACGACTTTTACTACCCTGGTCCTCGATGGTATCCAGCGCATAGCCGTACTCAAGGCGCAGCGGACCCATGGGCGAGTACCAACGGATGCCGCAACCCACACTCTTCTTGAGGTCGAAATCGAGTTCGTCCCCCTTTTCCCAAACCTCTCCAGCGTCAAAGAAAGCCAGGCCCATGACGCCCATTTCTTCCATGATGGGGAACAGGTATTCAAAGTTGGCAAAGAAGACCTTGTTGCCACCGACCTTGTCGCCGTCCTCACGCGGGGAGATGTAGTTGTTCTTGTAGCCACGGACGTCGTCAATGCCGCCGAGATAAAAATTCTCATGCACCGGCACGTCGTTGCCGTTGAACTGCTCCATCACATACCCAATCTGGGCGTGGGCATGGAAGACATGATCCAACCACAGGGGCCAATACTGGCTGTGATCGGCCACATACTTGATGTAATCGTCGCTGCCGCCGATGACGCCTCCGGAATACTCGACCGTGATCTTGCTCTTCATGCCTTCGGACGGGTTCAGGCGACGGTTCAGGGTATTGCGAACCAGCTCATTGCTGACCATGCTCTTCCAGTTATCTCCCTCGATATCCTTGATGGAATCGGTGGCGTCATCGTCGACGGAGGTCACTGTGTAGTTTTCCAACTCGTAGTAGACATTCCAGTAGGTGTATTCGCCAAGGGGATGACCGGTCCGCAGGCGAGCGCCCACCCGCGAGATGTCGTAGTCGTCATAGTCGTCTTCCCAATCATAGATATCGATGCCGAACTTCCAGGGGGAATCATAGAGATGAGGGTTCACAAAGCTGGCGGTGTAGCGGGTCGTGTCGCCACCCCAGGCGCCCTCCAGGGCTGCGTAGTAGCCCTTGCCGAACAGATTGCGTTCGGCCACCGTAGCCAGAAAGTAGATGCCGTCGGAGCTGGACCAGCCCACACCGCCGGACAGCTCACCGGTGGTGGTCTCCTTGACCTTGACCTTCAAGTCCATCTGGCCGGGATCGTCGGTGGGCACGGTTTCCACGTCGGCTTGCTCAAAAAAGCCCAGGTTGTTCAGGCGCTGGGTCGAACGGCCCAGCTTGGACCCACTGAACAGATCACCATCGGTCAGGCGCATTTCGCGGCGGATGACGTTGTCGCGGGTCCTGGAGTTGCCCTCGATCATCACGCGACGGATGTAGATTTTCTGACGCTTGTGCAATTCGAACACGACATCAGCGGTCAGTGTCTCAGTATTCGGGACGGCGCGGGAGTCGACCTCGGCAAAGGCGTAGCCGAAATCGGAATAATACTTGGTCAGGGCTTGGGCGTCGGCGCGCAACTGCGCGCGGCTCACATACTCGTCATCTTCGCGCAGGTCGTCGGTCTTGATCCGCTCCCCCAGTTCCTCCGGAGTCTCCAGCAGATCACCTTCGTAGCTGATGGTCCCGATCTTGTAGCGACGGCCCTCCTCCACCTCAAAGGTGACGGTGATGCCCTCCTCCAGGTATTCCACCTTGGGCTGTCCGACCTTGGCCTCCAGAAATCCATTATCGCCGTAATAGGCCTGCAGGGCTGCGGAGTCACGATCCAGCATATTCTCCTGGAGTACGCCGTCCCCGGTCAGCCAGGACAGGAACCCATGCTCTGACAAGGCCAACTGGTCCTTGAGGTCGTCTTCGTCAAGGTTCTGGGCACCCACGATCCGGATATTCTCGATAAAGAGCTTCTTGCCTTCCTCAATCACGATATTCAGCCGGGCCAGGCCGTTTTCGGCTTCCTCCAGCTGATGGCTGACCTTGGCGTTGTAATAGCCTTCCTTACGATACTCAGCCTTGACCTTGGCCAGGTCGTCGGCCAGGATTTTGGGGTTCACAACCGATCCGGCCTTGGAGTTCAGCAGCTCCATGATATCGTCCCGATCAAGCTCCTCGACGCCAAGGACATCGACCACCGTGATGCGCGGTTTTTCCTTGACCACAAACGTGACCTTCACGCCCTCGGGCAGGTCGTCAACATCGATACTCACATCATCGAAATAGCCAAGGTCATAGATATTCTTGAGTTCGGCATTCAAGGTCTTGGGGTCATAGACGTCGCCCTTGGAGACGCGCAAGCGCATCAAGACGACTTCCTTGTCCAGGACATTGGTGCCCTGGACATCGATGACTTCAATGCGCTCCTTGCGCAACAGCTCCATGCGAATCTTTTCAGCCAAATCCTCGATGGCGGGCACGGCGTTGATCAGGCCTTCCTGAACCACGAACACCGGCTTGGCCGGCTGCACACCAAAGGCCTCCACCAGCCGAACATCCAGGCTGATGGTCTCGCCCACTTGGCTGAAACTGCCGTAAACGGCCCAGGTGGAGTTGGTCAACAGCGCAAGATCCTTAGCCGTGGCAATGTCCAAGAATTCGATCTGGTGTTCCTGAAGCAGTCCACTGACGGTCTTCTGGTCCACAATGGAAAAGCCCGCGCTTTCGAGGCGCTCGCCCAGCAGTTCGGGAAGGCTGTCCTTCAAGTAGTCCAGCTCAGGATCGGCATTGACCTCGAAGGGCAGGACCAGCAACTGAATCTTCCCGCTGTCGGGTTGGCCCTGAGCAACTGAGGCCCCGGCGGCAAGACACACCAGGACGACCGCCAGCAGGCCCATCAGTCCGAATCGATTAGCTCGTATGCTCATAGAGTTCTCCGGAACGTAGCTCAAGGCGCCGGCCCATCTGGCGGGCCAGTTCAACATTGTGGGTAACAACCACCATAGCCATCCCCAATTCTTCATTCAAATCAAAGAGAAGACGAGCGATCCGCGCTCCAGTCTTCTCATCCAAATTTCCTGTCGGCTCGTCGGCCAGCAGCACCCGGGGCCTGAGCAGGATCGCCCTGGCAATGGCCGCCCGCTGGCGTTCGCCTCCGGACAAGGTGGTGACCTTGTGCGACGAGCGTTGATCCAGACCGGTCAATTTCAGGACCTCGGCGGCCCTTGCCAGGGCCTCGGCCCTGGGCATCCCGGAGATCAGGCCGGGCATGGCGATATTCTCCAGAGTCGTGAACTCCGGAAGCAGGTGATGAAACTGAAAGACAAAGCCGACTTCCCTGTTGCGGAGCCTGGCCCTGGCCTCTTCGTCAAGGGCGTTCAAATCCTCGCCGCGGAAGAAGACATCGCCGCAAGTTGCCGTGTCCAAGGTTCCCAGCACATGCAGCAGCGTGGACTTGCCCGAGCCCGATGCCCCCAGCACGGCTACGCTCTGCCCCTCTTCCACGCGCAGATCCAACCCTTTAAGAATCTCTATCGTTCCGGTCGGCCCGGGGTACTCCTTACCAACACCCCGCAAATCATACAACGGGAAATTACTCATAGCGGAGCGCCTCCACCGGGGTCAGCCGCGAGGCCTGACGGGCAGGGTACACGGTGGCCAGAAAGCAGAGCACAAGGGCTGATACGCCGATAGCCACCAGGTCGGGCCACTCCAGCAGCACAGGCAGGTAGTCCAAGGAATAGATGCCCTTGGGCAGGGTGATGAATTGAAATCTCTTCAGCAGAAAGCACAGCGTCAGCCCCAGGGCAAATCCAGCCGCCGTTCCGGCCATGCCGATGATCACTCCCTGAAGCATAAAGATGGCGCGGATGCTCTTGCGCGTGGCTCCCATGGACATCAAGATGGCGATATCCCTGGTTTTTTCCATAACCAACATCACCAGGGTGGTCACGATGGAAAACGAACCCACAAGCACGATCATGACCAGGATGATTGAAATGGCCAGTTTCTCCAGGGCAAGCGCCGCATAGAGATTCTCGTTCATCTCCTTCCAGTTCCGCACGTACAGCGGGAACCCACCAATCTCTTCCTTGAGTGCCAGGCCGATCTCATCGGCATGATCCACGTCGTCAACCTTCAACTCAAGGCCACTCACGGAATCGGACTTGAACCCAAGGAGATTTTGTGCGGAGGAGATACTGACGTACGCCAGGGACGAATCATACTCGTACATCCCGGTCTTGAACACGGCCACGACACGCACGGTCTGAATCTTGGGTTTGAACCCAGCGGCGGTGGTCATGCCGGAGGGGGTGAGGATATTCAACAGGCTGCCCCTGCGAACTCCCAGCCGCTGGGCAAGTTCCTTGCCCACGACAATACCTGGGGGGCCGCCTGCCGGGCCATAGCCTCCTGCCAGATCAGCAAGCTGCCCTTCCACCATGTCCTTGTCCAAGGTCAGTACCTGGGCCGCGTCCGCAGGATCGATCCCCCGCAGCACGACGCCCTTGACCCCATGACGGGTGGACAACATGACCTCGGAATACACAAAGGGCATGACCCCCGTCACGCCCTTCACTTTCAGCGCCGTATCAACCAACGTCCGATACTCTTCGATGGAAGAATCCACGCTTCCCACGAGCAGATGCGCATTCACTCCCAGAATCTTGTCCCTCAAATCGGTGCTCATGCCATTCATGACCCCAAGCACTACAATGAGCGACGCCACACCGATGGCCACTCCCACGATGGAAATCAGGGAAATGACCGAGATGAATGCCTGTTTGCGCCGGGCAAACAGGTAGCGCATGGCGATGAATCTCTCGAAGCTCATGATCCGGCGGAGCCCTCCGGCTTAAGCAGCGGAAAGAGAATCACCTCGCGGATGCTGGCCGAATCGGTCAACAGCATCACGAGACGATCAATGCCGATTCCCTGGCCCGCAGTGGGCGGCATGCCATATTCCAACGCCCGCACGTAATCGTCGTCCATGGCGTGGGCCTCGTCATCCCCGGCCTCCTTCTCGGCGACCTGGGCCTCGAAGCGCACCCGCTGGTCCACCGGGTCGTTCAATTCCGAAAAGGCGTTGGCCAGTTCGCGACCGGACATGAACAGTTCAAAGCGGTCGGTGATCTCGGGGTTCAAGTCGTTACGACGCGACAAGGGAGAAATATCAGTGGGATAATGATAGATAAAGTGCGGCTGGATCAGCTTGGGCTCCACGAACATGTCAAACAGCTTGGCCTGGACCTTGCCCAGCACCTCGCCGTCCACGACCTTCTCGCCCTCCTTCTTCACCAAGGCCACGGCCTTGTCGTAGTCCTGATACCATTCCGGCTCGATACCGCCGATCTTTTCCAGGGATTCATGGAAGCCCATGCGGGTCCATTTGCCCGGAGTCAGATCGACCTCCGTGCCCTGATAGGGAACCACGGTGGAACCACAGACCTCCTGGGCGATATGGGCGAACAGCTCCTCGGTCAGGTCCATCAGGTCCTCGAAGGTCGCATAGGCCCAGTAGAACTCGCACATGGTGAATTCAGGGTTGTGCTGGGTGCTGGTGCCTTCGTTGCGGAAGCTGCGGTTGATCTCGAAGACCCGCTCGAACCCGCCCACGATAAGCCGCTTCAGATACAGCTCCGGGGCGATGCGCATGTAGAGTTTGATGTCCAAGGCATTATGATGCGTCTCAAACGGCCGCGCCGTGGCGCCACCGGCCAGGGGCTGCAGCATGGGGGTTTCGACTTCCATGAAGCCCCTCGACTCCATAAACGTGCGGAACTCACGCACGATCTTGGTGCGCTTGATGAAAATATCCTTGGTGCGCTCCGTGACGATCAGGTCCACGTAGCGCTGGCGATAGCGGGTCTCCACATCCTTCAGGCCGTGGTATTTTTCGGGCAGGGGACGCATGGACTTGGTCAGCAAACGCACACTGGTCGCCTTGACCGTAAGTTCGCCAGTCTTGGTCCGGAACAACCCGCCGATCACACCGACGATATCGCCGATGTCGTACTTCTTGAAGGTCTGATAGGCCTCAATCCCCAGGTCGTCCCGCGCCACATAGATTTGCATCCTGCCGCTGACGTCCTTGAGATGGAAGAAGATCACCTTGCCAAAGGATCGGTGGGACACAATACGACCCGCCAGGCTGAACGAAACGTCCAGTGCCTCCAACTGCTCACCGTCAACGGACTCATATGCCTCGAAAAGATCGGCAACGTGAGTGTCCTGACGGAAATCATTGGGGAACAGCGAAATACCCTCGTCCAACAAGGTGCACGCCTTGCCTACGCGGTTCTTCATAACCTCGTTCAATTCACCGCTGTCTTGCAAAGCCCGTAGCATGGGCTGAAAACGCTCGACATACGGCGACTTGACCGGAAGCTTGACCTGCCTGTCTGTAGGGTTCTTGCCCTTCTTGCTCAACGCTCTTTCTCCATCAAATCTTTCTACGTAAGAAGAACCTGAGAGCTTTATTCAGATTACCGGGGGGCGTCAAGGACGGAGGGGGTCTCTTCCCCCCTGGAATCGCTTTTTTTGGTTTTTTTCGGGAACTCACACTTTGCCCTTGACGAAGATTTGGTATCTGCCTAAAAGGTCTTTCCGTCGCCGAGGAAACTCACGACAAGCGATCCCCAGTAGCTCAATTGGCAGAGCGGGTGACTGTTAATCACTAGGTTCGCGGTTCAAGTCCGTGCTGGGGAGCCAAGGAAATCAAGGGCTGATACGGTTTTGCGACCATATCAGCCCTTTTTCTATTCTGTCAAAATCTACCAGAAACTACCAAAATCGGGCGCACCGTGCGACCGATTTGCGCCCGATTTGCGCCCGGTCGCAGACCCCTTCCCAAGGGGCAAAACACCATCACTTTTCCCTTACCAACAGGGGCAAAAGTGGTGTATGGGGAAGGCATGTTTGATCCAAGGCCAATCCGTTTCTCGTTGCACGATTTGTATATGTCCCCAGTATATATTGTGGGGGCAATCATCCTGTGCTTCGTTCTGTTCGGCGGATGGATCGGGGTAATGCCCGCGCTCCTCACCTATCTCTTCGGTGCCGCCATCATTATGAAGCCGTTAGGCATCCTTATTGGGATAGGCCTCACGGTCTTTTCCTGGATGGTCGTCATGTCCCTCTAGTTGAGCCCGTAAGCGCTCTTGAGCTTCTCCGCCCGGGGCCTCATCTGCCTCGACGGTTGGTTGGCCTTCTCGCGCCGCCTGGACAACTCCGGCAACGGCTTGATCATGAACTCGGGTCTGCCGTCATCCTTCATTTTCCTGTTCCATTCTCGCCACTCGCTCAATACCTTGGCCCGCGCCTCACCGTCCTTCTCGCGCACGGCCTCAAGGTACTCGCGCACCAACTCGTCCTGCTTGTTGAGCCGGTAGACCTTCAATTCCTCGACCGTCTTGTACAGGTCGTAGCTCTTGGCCCGGTTCAGGGGATAAAACCCGATGCCCTGGGCAATGGCCTCGCCCGTGGTCAGCTTCATCGGCCCGCTCTCTCCGGGGATATTGATCGGCCTGCCGCTGGCGGAATAGGCTCCCTCGCTGTGCAGCCGATACGCCTTCATGATGTTCGCAAGGAAGGCCGGGGCCAGGTCCTCGGTGGCCCGGGCAAACTTGCCCTCGGCAGTGTGTCCGGCGAAATCAACCACATCCTCGAACAGGGCCCACGGCACACCGATCAGTTCCAGGGCCTTCCCCTTGATCTGCTCATCAATGGGCTTGTCCACGGCAACCCGGTCGAACATGGGCAACTCCATGCCGAGGGATCCGGAGATGGTCACACCCGCAGGCGCTGTAATTCCATACATAATGATGTCGCGCATGGTCTGGTTGTCCGTCAGCTTCATGGCTTCTTCCGCAGGGTCCTCGCCGAAGAGCTGGCGAATCAGGCCCACGACAAGCGCGTACAGGGGTAAGGAGGTCAGCCCCCCAAGGGCGGTGTTCGCAGCCAGGGACATGGCAAACGCCCTGCGCCCGGCCCAACCCTTCTGGGTCAGCAGGTGCCGCCACAACGAAAGCAACCCATGGGAGAAGGTCCGGAAGGTGTAGGCCGCGCTCATGATCTTGTTGCCTGTCCCGCCACGGAACAACTCGGGCCGGTTGGCTTTGCCGTACATGAAGTGGGAATCGTAGACGATGCCCTCGGCAAAGCTCTTGGCCTCATCGTAGCCCCAGGCCTCGCCCTTCTTCTTCCCGGCCTTTTGCAGCGTATCCGCCGCCGTCACCTTGCCGTCCCGGGCGGCCCGGTATGCGGCCAGGGCCAAAGAGCAGCGGTTGTAGCGTTCGGCCATGCTCATAGGCAGGCCCAGGCCATGATTCAGTTTGCGCAGCCCGGCACCGGCCACGCCGCCAACGCCGCGCATCTCACCCTGCAGCTCTCTCATGTACTGGTCGGCGGTCACGCCGGAGTAGTAGAGGTCTTCCAGGAGCTTGGTCTCGTCGGATTGGAGCGTCTTCACCTTGGCCTGTGCGGCCAGGTCATCCACGGCAGCTTTAAAGTACCCCGCAGCGGTCTTGGCGCTGGTATCCGCGTACAGTCTCGGCACTCCGGCCACAAGGTTTTGGGTCAGGTTCAGGGTCGCGGTTTTCAGGTTGCCGCCCAGGAACTTGACGAACGCCCCGGCCTTGACCATGGACACGATCTGGTCCACCCGGTCCGCATTCTGGAGCATGTCCTGCACATAGCGGGCGGAATAGCCATACAGCCGCGGTTGTTTCTTGGCGTCGATCTTGTAGAGTTCTCCGGTGAAGGCCTTGGCCGCATCCATCTTGGTCAGCCAGCCATAGAGCCCCGACTTGTAGTCGAACAGCACTCCGGCGATGTCGTTCATTTCGTGCCCGGGGATGCCCTGGCGCTTGATCGTGTGTCGGCTCCAACCCCTGGTCTTGAGCACGTCGGACACAGCCTCATGCATCAGGCTCTTGACCTTGGCGCGGCTCTCCTTGTCCCCGCCCTGGCGGTCGATGGCCGCGTTGATGATCTGCTCCATGGCATCCACAGGGATAGTGTAGCCGTAAACGTCCTCGGGCAGGCCTTCGTTCTTGCCCCAGTCCCAGGACAGGTCCGCATCGGGGTTGTTCTTGCGCACCTCGGCCAGGGCCTTGCGCATGACCGTCGCGCCCACAAACTTCTTCATCGTGGGCAGGGCGCTGAAGTGCTCCCGATACAAGGTCTCTCCGGTCTTCTTGTCGAAGATGCGGACGTAGTGGGTTCCCCGGCGCACATGCGGGAAGTAGTTGTGCACCTGGCCCATCATGGTCCGGTATTCCTCGATGTATCCGGCATCCTCATGGCTTTCGCGCATCCGGCGCAGCCTGTTGTATGCGGCCAGCATATCCCGGTCCAGGGTCCGGCGCACGGCGGCAACGGCGGTGGCCACGTCCTCGGGGATCCCGTGCTTGGTCAGGGTCTGGAAAAGCTGCTCATAGTGCTTGGGGTTGGTCCTGTACTTCTGGTGCCCATTCTCGTCCACGCCGTCCTTGAGGAACTTTCCGGCCTCCACCTCTTTGAGCTTCTTGCCCTCGATGTGCCAGATCACCTGGCTCAGGGTTTTCTTGCCGTCCTTGTCCAGGGCCTTAAGATGATCATTCACCTCTTCCCATGACCTCAACTGGGCATCGGTGCGGGCCGCCTCGCGGTCCTGTTCGATCTTGATGAACGGAGCAAACTTCTCGTGCTCCTTTGCAATCCAGTAAGGCTGCCGGAAGATGCGCTCCAGCATGCGGATGTCCTTGGGCTTGAGCGCGCCCTGGCGCTTCATCTCGCGCACGGTGGCCCAGAAGCTCGGGTCCTGTTCCCTGGTCGGGACACCGCCCTTCATCTCCGGGGCCTCACTCGACCGCGAAAACAGCGTTGCACCCTGGGGCTTGACGATATCCTTTTCCGTGAGTATTCTCTTCCCACGATAGCTCTCCGGCTGGAGAACCCCGGGCAATTGCAGCCCGGACCTGTCCTTCAGCCAGCGAGAGCTTCTTTTTTTGTCATAGTATCTAAGCCTCCCCTCCCTGATCTGATTCACCACCCACTGCCAACCAGGCGACCCGGCGTCCTTTCCGCTGCGATCATGTACGCTGGCAACTTTGTTCATCATCAAGTTGCCCATGTCGTCCACGTCGAGGTGCACCATCGCAACAAGGCCCTCACCGTTGTGCTCCAACTCGGTCAGCACCGCGAAGCTGTTGGATGTCGTGGATGAATCAAACACGGCCAACGGCTGCCACATGTGCAAGGGGAGGTCTTTTATGATCTCTGCCGGGATGTCGTGCTTGGTCTGCACAATCTTGCGCAAGTCACTCTGGCGCATGGCCATGGGCAGGCCTTTGGCTCCAAGTTTTTGCAACACATCCGGAGTCGTTCCAACCTGTAGAATCTGCCGCGAAGGCAATGTGCCGGCCAGCGCCTCATCCACCTGCTTCTTCCATGCCCGCATGTCCGCGGCGACCTGTTGCCCGGCGCTATCCTGGGTCCATTCGGTCTCGGGTACGGCGGAAGATCCGGGGCCGCGTTTGCGGCTGCTGCGCGAGAACCTGCTAGTGCTCGTGGGCCTAGCCTGGGCCTCCCCAGTTGCTCTCTGATAGGCCACTCTTGCCCCGCCAGTCGGCTTCCCGGTCACCGTCCAGCGCACGGCGTCCAGAACGATATCTACAATGTCGGAGTCCGCCAGCGTACCACCCTTGAAGATGCGGCGCATGAAGCGCTGCAGCGCAATTACGAACCTCTGCCAGATGTTCCGCTCCCTTGGGGCCAGCACCTCGCGCATGCGCACCTTCTCGGCGATGCGCGCCAGGTGTTCCTCGGCAGCCTGCCAGCGGTCTTCAACCTTCCCGGGGTTGAAGCCATACAGCTTTTCTATCTCGCGCAGGCTATTCCTCGGAGCGCTCCGGTACACATGATCCATCATGTTTCGGTAATGTGTGTCACTCGGGAATAGTCCCCGCACCCCGTTGTGCAGCCCAGCTTCATGCAACCACAGCGCATAGGCCCGGTCCATGGATTCAATGTTGTTGGCTATGAAGTAGACAATTCCTGTCTGCTCATCATAGGCGGACTCTGGGAAACCACCGCCACGGCGTTCATATTCCTCCCGCACATGCACAGGCAGGTTGTTCATGGCTTGGATGATTTTGATCTCCGGGGCGTTGTCGGACATGGCCTGTTGCCTGTCCACAACCTGGGAGACATCATTGACGCTGATGCCCTTGGTGTTGCGCTGGCCGCGGCGGGAATACAGGGGTTGCCCCTGCAGGACAGCCAAGCGCATCTTGTCTGTGATGGGCACCGACCAGACGTCCTTGTAATCAGAATCCAGACCCCGAGTTCGTGCCTCTTGGGGTGCTTGATCCCCCACGGCAACTACCGGAACTTCAGTCGTCCCGACCTTTGTATCCTTATCGAGTTTCTTAACGTACTTGCCGACCTCCTTGGGCAGGATATTGTCGTAGAAGCCCTTCATGCCATCGCCGCCAACCTTGAGGTCGAGGCCGCGCAGGGTGAAGAAAGCCGGATTAATGGGGGAGGTTTTCGGCCAGGGTTTGCCCTTGGCGGCGTCCGCCCCCGCGATAATCTTTGCGGTCAAATCCTTCCCGATGGTGTCTTCCATTTCCTGCGGGGTGACTGTTTTCCCTGAACGGGAGTACGGGGACACCTCGTTACCGCTTTTGTCCTCAACGACGAGGTTGTATGTCCCATCCCCGTTGGCAATGGCCGAAGCCATGTTGATCTGTTTGCTCAGATCGTACCGCTCGGCCTGCACCTCTCCAGGAGTCCAGGCCACAGAATCGTAGCCCTGCTCGGCGGCCATGCGCAGGACACGCTTGAAGGCTAGCAGATACCAGGACTTCTTGAACGGGGCATTGGGGACACCACCAGCCCCTTTCCCAGCAACCAGCGGCCTCAATTCAAGGAGTCTTGACTTTTCCTGTTCAGTCAGCCCCGCGTGGATATTCTTCATCGCCAGGGCTTCATACTCTTTAAGAATCTCGGCACCAGCGCCGTTATACCCCTTATTCCTGCCTTCCTGGTGCCAATCGCTCTGAATCTCCTCGATGAACAGGACCTTCCCGCCATCAGCACCCACGCGGTCGTTGAGACGAACATGGGCCAGGACGTTCTCTTCCACCCAATGCTGGCCATGGTATGGTTTGCTGTTTCTCCTCGCGTTGGTCACTTGGCGCGACTGTGCGAAGTCGAGGGCCTTGAATGACTTCCCGAACATCTTCATGGCGAGATTGTCGTAAACGGCTTGGCCGGTGAGGGGCAGCTTCAGCAATACCTCGCGGTAGTTCTCGCCGCCGGGGAGCTGGTATTGGGAGAACTTGGTGTCATCCATGGCGTCCGGAGGGATCATCATGAGATCACTCGCCGCGTCCAGCTCATCGTATAGCCGGTTTATCTTTGGGCGATCCTCGAGCTCCACTCTTTCCAGAGCGGATTCTCTGTTCGGTAAACGGGTATCCCCCGGAAAAAACTCCATCAACGCTTCCCGTACTCGGTTTGCACGAGCGGCTCCCCCGCGCCAAGTGTTGCCCCCTTCCCTCTTCACCACCTCTTCCAACTGCGGGCCACCGGCCTCGATGTAAGCCAGTACCTGCTCCTTGGTGACCTTGCCATCCACGGTGCTCAGCCATTCCAGCAGGCCCAGGTCGTCCAGTTCCTCCTGTTTGATGCCAGAGGTCTTCTTAATCCGACTGGCGAGGGCCGTGGCGGGCATGGCCTTGAAGTCCATGGACTCGACTGCACGACCAAGGGCTGAATAGAACGAAGTCCTACGGCGCGAGAATCTTACCGAAGGTTCCGGATGATCCTCGTCGATCTGGCCCTTGGTCTTGGCCTTGTCCTGTAGGTATTCGATCAGGGCATGCCCATCGGCGCGCCCGGAGTCGTCGATAAATCCAAGCTCCCCGGCAATCTCGTCCGCACCCCAGCCGTCACGCTTGAAGATCCCGGGGCCAAACCTGTCGCGCAGGTCCCGGGCCACGTCACGGCCATAATTCTCGGAGATGGATTTATAGGATAATCCGCGTCCTTGGCGCAGGGCACCAAGGACACGCGCGTACTCGTCAATGGCGGTATCACGCTGGATGCCCTCAACGGCAGCGGCGTCCATGGCCTCGATGATCTTGTCCTTAATCCAGACATCTCCCTCGGAACCACCAAACGGCACCTCGTCAACATCCTGCATCAGGTTCTCGACACGCTTTTCAGTATCGCGCACGAAAACCATGGCCTCATCAAGGGTCATCTGTCCGGATTCAACGACTTCCTGGAGCTTGTTGAAGAATGCGAAGGAATCGAAAACGGTCTTGCCGTCCTCGAAAAAATGCTCGACCTGGGCCGCCTCGACTATTTCTCGGCGGAGTCTTTCGGCTTGCGACTGCGCAGCGTCCTGGCGGCCTTGTTGACCTTGCGGCTCAACCTGACCACGGCTTGGCGAAGTTGTCTCTTTTCGGCGGGTGTCATCTTCATAGTCTGTCCTCTTCTGGTTGGATTCTACCACGTCTCCGTCAGACTTGTCGATGGTCACCATGTAGGTGGAGGTGCCCGTGGGAACGTCGGAGTCCTTAAACGTGCCTTCCGGCAACTGTTCATAGGTCGCGCCGATATTCTCAAGCCACGAGCGGAACTCAACGTCTGCCCTCTGACTACGGAAAAACGGCCCCGAACTCATGATGGAGACAATGCGCCCGCCCGGTTTCAGCAGGTCGTAGGCATGCCGGACATGTTCGATATCCTGATGATTCTCGAAGGGCGGATTCATGACGATGCGGTCGTAGTTCTCCTGGTGCTCAAGGAAATCGGACCCGACAAGCCTGTGCCCCTTGGCCTCAAGGATTCCGCGCAGACTGTGGTTCTGTTCCACCGTGTCCAGATCAGCCCCGGGCTCTGCCTCCCTGATCTTGTCGGCGATACTGCCCTTTCCGGCGCTCGGCTCAAGGACCTTCATGCCGGGCTCGATGCCCGCCTCCTCGATCATCCTGCCCACGATCCTGGCCGGAGTCGGGAAGAACCCGGGGATCTTCTTGCCGATAAGATCCCGCTCCATGGCCTTGAGCGGGTCGGCTTTGGCCTTGGCTTTGCGCAGGCTGAAATACTGCCGCAGTGCGTCGCGGAGCTGGAACTCCTTGGTGATGCCCATGCGGGCGAGGCGGTCTACGTCCGGAATGGTCTCTATGATCGTCCACCACTGGTGGGTAACCCCGTTGGCCTTGAGCTTGTCCCTGATCTTTCTTGCAAGCTCCTCATCCCCCGTGCCGTTGAAAACGTAACTGTCTCCAGAACCGCGGCTGATCCTGGCCCGCACCTGTTTGGCTAGCGCCTTGCCCCCAGGCATTTCGCTCAAGTCCCGGGCGAGGCTTTCTATGTTTTCCCGCCAGATAGACGGCACCGGCATCTTGACGTGTTCAATGTCGGCCGCGACGATCTCCCTACCTTCCTCGTGGGGCAAATTCTCAGACCGCACTCGTTCAAATTGTCCGCGGCGCAACAGTGACTCAAGCCTCTCCATCTGCACTTTCTGGGTAAGCCCAGCCAGGGCCGGGGCCTCTCCGCTTTCAACGGCGTCGGCGATGCGGCGCATGGTTGCGGCCATAGCCTTCTGCTTCTGGGCCTGCTCCTCGGCGTATCCAGCCTCGCGCGCCCTCTTCACGGTGTTGGTCTTGCGGTCGGCTCCCAATGCCTCATCAGCTTTGGCGTCCATCGCGTCGGCCGCTTCGCGCAACTTTGATCTGGCCTTGGTTCTCTTCTCTTCCTTGCGCTCGGCCTGCTGCTCGGCCACGGAAACTGATTGCTCCTTGAGGGCCATGAAGTCATCGGCCTGAGCCCTGGTCTTGAACTGGAACCCGGGGATTGCACCGCCTTTGGCGTAGCGGGAATAATAACCGCCAAGGCGCTTGGCCTTGGTCAAAAGTTCTCGGTACTTGTCCTTGTCCACCCGGTCGGACAGGCGCACCACAAACAGGTCATGACCGTCGCGGGTATGCTTGGTTTCAACAAGTTCCATATCCACGTCGTCCATGCCGCGGACTTGGGATACGGTGCCCTTGCGCTCCACTTCGGCTTGCTGAACCCGGCGCGCTTCCTCAGCACGCAAGGCATCGTATTTGGCACGCTGTTCTACGGTCAGCTTGCCCTCACCCTGGGCACCCACAAAGTCCTTGAACTCTTGCAAGGTCTCCGGGTTGTCCTGGGCCTTCTTGAACGCCCTGACCCTTTCGGCGTAGTCGTCCCGGGCTTTTTGGACGCGCTCGGCGTAGGCCTTGATATCGTCCTTAGTGTAGGCAAGGACTTTCTCGCGCAGGGCCTTGGCCCTGGAGTCACTGGCTTTGCCAGTCACCATGAAGGACAAACCGCCACCCATAGCAAAGTCCATGAGCATATCGTCATAGGCGGCCCTGACAACAATCTCTTTCCTCTCGCTCTTGTACCTTGAGGCCGTGATACCCCCCATCATCTTGAGCAGCTTGTCCTTGGTCAGCTTGGATAGTTCGGCCTTGATATTGGCCTCTTGCTCAATGGCTCTCTCCAGGGTCCCACGGATTTCATTCGGAGTGACTTCGCCGGACCGCATGCGCTCAACAAAGGCATCGTGCGATTCGATGCCATACGCCCCGGCAGTTTGCTCGACCTTGGCACCCGCAGCTCTGTCAATGACTTCCTGCTCCCACAGGCGGCCGTCCTTCAACTGGTATTGGCCACCCACCGGATCAATCTTCACTACCTTGGCTTTTTTGAACTCACCCAGGACGTTTTCAGCCTGTTCACGGGACTTGCCGAATTGCTCCATCACCGAGGTGATGAAACTGTTTTCGGCATTGACGATGCGCTGGGCCATTGGCCTGAGAGCTTCTTGGGGCAAGCGCTCCTGGTTCTCCTGCTTCTGTTCCCGTGCCATAGGCGCGTCCACGACCCGACCAGGGACCATCTCCGGCGTCCGCCTGAGAAAGCCATCCAACTGCTCGAAGTCCGGCCCCGGCATGTTCTCGACCTGCACGGATTGAAATTCTTGTGTTTGCTGAGCTGGCTTCTCGCCAATCACAACAGGCTTTGCCTGTGTTTCATCAGCGACAACAGGCTGGGCCTCGTCCATCGGCACCAGCTCAATCGGCGTTCCCTGGGCCTCTCCCATGGCGATGGGCGTCCCGTCCGGACGCGCCTCGAACGGCACAGGAAGGTTCCGGTTCAGGCCGCGCAGCAAGTCCGCCGCGCGCTCCCCTTCCGGCCCCACGGGCTGCGGCGTGGCCGCCTGTTCCTGGCCGCTCTCCAGATATCTGGCCCTGGCCGCCTCACGTCCGGCCTGATCCAGGTCAAATTCCACAGCGTCCGGATACCCACGCTGCTCGATCCGCGTCAGGTCCAGGGGCACCTCGCGCTCCTGCCCGGCCCGCTCAAGGAACTGGTCCTGCTGCTTCGGGAAAGCCGCGTCACCGCGCTGGACGAGTTGCTCCTCGCCAAGGGTCAGGGGTTCAGCCTCGGTATCCTCGAGGGGGATCAGGTCAACGGGTCGGCCCTGGGGATTGGATTGGGGGGCAATCTGTTCAGTCTGGCCATCGGATTCAGAGCCACCAGCGATCATGGACCCGGCACCACCGGTCAAGGCAGCAGGTCCCAAGACGTTCAGGCCGCGTGTCTTTGCGGCGTCCACCATCTTGGTCCACGTCTTCGGATCAAAGTCCCCTGTCTCCAGGTAGTGCGCGAAGCTCTTTGCATACTCTTCCCACGGCTCCTCAGCGGCCTCGGAAACACCTTCCGTGGCTGCGGACAAGACATGTTTCCCGACCTTGGCCGCCGCCCCTGTCCCAGCCTTGCCAAGCATGGTCCCGAAGGATGCGGCATTGAGCACCGTTGACCCAAGCCCCATAATCTCGGCGGCTCTTGCGGCCTCTTCCTCGCCGCCGCCATTGTTGAGAACTTCGCGGTATGTGCTGGCCCCCTCCAATGCGCCGCCGGCAGTACCAGCTCCGACGGCCTGGGCGAACGCCGCCGCCCTGGCAATGACCTGGGGTGTCAGTTGCAACGCCTTCCCGCCTATCTGGACGGCCTTTCCGGCACCAGCACCGGGGAGCATCGCCGCCGCGAGTGACGGCACCATCTGCGCGGTGTTGTAGGCCCACCACGATGGATCACCAAGCAGCCTCGGGTTATCCAAGACGTTTCCCTGAATCCTCTCAGGCGGAGCGAAGGCTTCACCCTGCTTGCTGTAGTAGTCGGCCAAGTCCTTTCCGGCCCCGGCCATGCCGTCCGCTCCAAACCTGTTCCCGAGGTATTGGATGCCGGAGCCTACGGATTCACCCACAGAAGCGGAACCAGCGGCCAGACCACGGGCTGCATCGGCATAAGGTTGAAAGCTGGCCTTGAGAGAGCCCATATCCCACAGGTCGTCATCCTGCTTTGGAGCTGCCACAGGTTGAGCGGCCTGGGCCGCTTCCACCCCGGGCATCACGAACCGCTCAACGAAGCTGGGCTTCTCCTCGGGCTGGTCGTCGTCCAGGGGTACAAGCATGATCTGCCGTCCGGCCGCAGGCACTCTGGGCTGCTCTTCATCCAGGGGGATCAATTCAATCTGCTGGGGCAAGGGGACCTCCTAACGGGGCTTGATCTGATAGCGCTTGCCGTCGATCACCACGACGCCGTTCTGGTCGGGCCGGTATTGCTGGCCACCCACGTTCACCATTCCCTGATCGTCGAGCATCGGGGCGGCGCTGGGCTGGGGTCCGCGCTTCTGGTTATAGGCCTTGGCCTGCTGTTCGTGGAGCTGCCGGGCGTAGGTATTGGCCGCCTCCGGGGAGTCGAAAACCCCAAGGTGCCGCCCGGTCTGACGGAACTGCTGCACAGCCTCCTGTCCAGACATCACCCGCCCGTCGTCGCTCACCGTGGGAATCAGAACCTCTTTGCCATCCACATTGATGCCCATGGACCGCACGGTGCTGATCGAACCGTCCTGATTTTGGACAACCGGCCTGTTGGTCAGGTCAATATTCCCAGGCTGAAGCATTCCGCCCTGGGCCTGTGCTCTCTGTTCCGGAACTCTGGCCATCTGGCCCTGCTCTCCGAGCCGGAACCGCGCCGAAGGCCCGCCCGCGCTCTGGCCGGGGCCGGCGGCCGCCGCAGCCGTGTCCTGGCCGATGCCATGAGGGATGAACTTGATACCCAGGGACTGCATGGTCTGCTGGTTGAATGGCTGGGCAATGGAATTGCCATATTGGTCAGTCTCGCCGGTCCCGGCATGCAGGCCCCACAAGGCCTTGAACTCGCTGGGGGTCGTGGCCCTGGAGCCGTCCGGGAAGATGTACAGGCCGCCCATGTTGGGCTCCTTGTCCTGCTTCAATCCCTCGCGCCTGTCCTTCCGGTCCTCCTGCTCACGCATCTTGCGCGTCTGCCATTCCCGGTCCTCGGCCTTCATCCCACGCTGGAAATTGCGGTCCTCGTGTTTCTCAAGCTGCTTCTGCAGCAATTCGATCTTGCGGTCCGCGCGCTTCAAGGCCTTCTCCACCTGCGGGTTGCCGTCGAACCTAGAGATGTTATCCCGGTAGCTCCGCAGCATCTGCAACTGCGTGGCCGGGTCCGACAAATACGGCTGGATCTGCGCCCGCTGTGCCCGTGCACGGTCGGCACCGGCCCCGCCCATCAGCTCCACTTCCTGCAACTTCTCATCCTGCATGCGCATGGCCCGCACGGGGTCGGTGGACAGAAAGTACATGGCGGACACGTCCGGGGCGTGGCGGCTGAACTCGCCGCGGGTCATGACCGTGCCGTCGGGCTTCACGAACCGCTTGAACGTCTGGCTCTTGGGGTTGGTGTCCAGCTTCGCGCCGATAAGCTGCTGCGTCTGGTCCAGGAGGTTCGGGCCACGACCCTCCTTCTCCCATGTCGCATGCTCCAGGCTGTGCGTGTCCGCGTTGGGGATGGCATCCCAGACGGAGAGAGGGGCGTTCAGGTATTCCAACTCCTGCTTGGCCTTCACCGCTCCGAGCTGCTTGGCGGGCATCCCAAGGGCGCGCTCCGCCATATCCGCGTCCAGACGCTTCTCGGCCAGGCCCATCTCGGCCCTGTTCGCCCGGTCCCGTCCGAGTGCGCCGAACGCCCGCTCAACGGTGTTGCCGATTCGATTGTATTGATCCGCGACCGACGACATGGGTGACCTCCTGGCTTGGGACAAGCGAAGAGAAATGGAGTTGGTTGACAAGGCTTTTCAGAAACATGTAGAAGGGGCGCACAAGGGGGAGATTGTGAGATCAATCACAACCTTGGTTCAGGACTTGCACGACTCGTTCAGGTGGGCAAAAACAGCACATCTGGCGTTGTTTTTTTGAGCAAGTGTGTTATATAGATCACAAGAGGTGAAATCATGAGCGTCGCAACTTATGATCAATTTAAGCGGGTTGCAGATTTGGGGTCTTCTTTGAACCTCACTTTCCTTTCGAGGTATCTTAGGACCTTCTTCTTTCCGCTGACCCTTTTCGCGAGCTTCCTACTGACGTGCTTCGGTCATCTTATCTTGACGCAATACGTCAAGCTTGCCCGTGTGCTTTTTGCCTCGTGTAGTGGGCCCTGTGAGGGGGAGGCTTGCCCCATCGATAGGATTAAGAACGATCCTATCGTTCTCCGCGCTACCCTTAAGGAAACACTTGATACGACCATCAGTATCAGGTGGGCCGCCCCAATCACTCATCTTCTTTCGCTTCAATATGTGATGCTTGATGATCTTGTCGAAGACATCGAGCTCGCCTGTAATGCTGAGTTTCAGTCCCTTACAAATGACCTCGCCGCCGCGCTGTGATCTCAGTCCGTGGCCCACTGACTCTCGTCCCAACAGAAGCCTTCGCGGCATCCAAAAAACGCGCCCTTAAGAAGTTCCCTGATTGCAACGGGGATGTGGATGCGTTTGTAGACGGTCTCTGCCAAAACCCTGATCAGGGTGATGTCTTCCCGAGCTTCCAAAGAATCACCATCCGGAAAGTCAGACTGCCTTTAAAAGCCTACGGTATTGGGAAAAGCGGCGGGCTCAGACTTCTTTTTTTCGTCTACCCGGACAAAATGAAACTTGTGCCTTTATTCCTCTATGTGAAAGGGCAATTCGCAGACGAAAAAAAAGTCCGCCAAGCTGCCAACAAAACAATCCAGAACGTGGTCAAGGAATTGAACTCATAGTCCAATCCAAAGAACCCACCCGACCGAGGGGACCACTAGGCCCCCCCGGTTTCAAACCAACATCCATTCCTATTTGCTTGTCACAGATCCCGGCCCTGGTGGGCCGTTTTTGTTTGTTGGGGCTAAGGGAAATCGACCGACCGATTACCCCTTGCCCGTTATTCCTGATCTCTGCTATCGCTACTCCCAAAAGGAGTTATGCGGCATGAAGAAACTCTTGGTCCTGATCGTTTTCGTTGTGGTCCTGGCCGGTTGCGCCAGCAAAGGTGCAACACCTTCCAAGGCGGGCACAGCCGAAGTCATCACCCGCGACGGCCAGAAATGGGTCCACGTCCTGAACTCCGGCGTTGAGTTCCCGCTGCTCGGGGCGTGGAAGGGTGCACAGATTGAAACCATGCGGGACAAATCTGGCATGAACCTTACCGCCATCGCCGTTATTTATGGCGAGGTCTCCGAGCATTCTAGGGCTGTTGTGGCCTTTGTCTATCCGCCCAAAACGACCACAGAGAGCTTCGCCAACATGGTCTATTCTGGGGACTACAGTGAACAAGAAGCCGGAAAGGCTTTGTGTGACAAGGCTGAGTTGCCGTTCAAAAGCTCCAAGCTTGTCTCCCCAAATGTTTTCAACGCGCAATGCCAAGGTACAGGATTTGAGTACAGCGGGTATTTGCTCGAAGCATCCAAAGATAAGCAAATCACCATCCTTTATTGGGGCGCTGGATATGCCCACGAAGGTGCCTACCCGGCCCTGCAAGAGATGATGCGCCAGGTTCAAATCCATTAGGCCGTCCTCTCCCGGCGGGACCAGGACCAGGGCTTGCGGTTCCACTGACTGTTCACGGGGTCCGTGGCGCAACATTGGCCAATCACCCAGGAAAGGCCTTCGCCCACAAAGCGGATGCCCACGCCGATCAGGTCGACTTTCTTGGTCTTGCCCATGGCCCGGCGCACCTCGTTATGCCGGTGCATCCATATCCAACGCCACACTGCGGTCATGATCTTGGACTTCTTCATCCATCGCACCACAGGCCGCGCCCACACATGATATCCGCGCACCGTGGACAGGCCGATGTGCTTGCGCATGTGTCTATAGCCGAGCCTTAAATCGGCGTCGCTCATGAGGCCCTGCTCATGTAACTCCGTGCAAATGATGGAACCACCATCGTCCGGCCCGTTGTCGGGCCCATTGTCGTTGTTGTTGCTGTAATTCGGTCCATTGAAGCCTGGGTTGTCCGCTTCTTGCTGCTCAGGGCCAAAGCCCGTGTCGTTTGAAGCGTTGTCGGTGTCGTTGTCCGCATACCCGCCAGCCCCAGGTCCTTCGATTCCGCCCCTGCCTTTGCCGAAACTGGAATTTCTGGAGTTGAGAGCGTTCAGTGCTTTGTCATGCGCTGTTCTCTCCATCGACATCTGCACACCGGAAGTCACCTTATTCCCTGTCGAAGTCAGCTTATTCGCTGAAGACATCTCGGCCCTGGTCGCCATGTCCGGGTTGTACCCAAGGGCCTCCAGGGCATCCACATAGGCCGGATCAAACCCGAACATATGCTTGCTCTGGCTCCAGGCATCCGTGATCGGGGAGAGCAAACGGGCGGAGAGATCACCATACATCGTGGGTGTTTTCCCAATTTCTGGGGCCAGTGTCCCTACTTCTGTCGGGTTGGCAAAATCAGTTTCATCTGCCCTGCTCTTCAGCCCATAATCGTGAACGGCCTGCGCCGTCTTATCAGCAATAAATCCAAGGGTTCTATCCGCCAAGCTCTTCACCCCACCAGCCGCAAGATTCGCCCCAAAGGCGGTGGCAATATCCCCGAAGCTGGCGCTCGGAACGCTGGACATCTGCATCCCAGTATCAAGGGCGGCCTTGCCAACCGTTGGCGACGCGGTTGCAAAAGCATTCCCAAGGCTCATCTTGCCGCCGCTGGTGACATTGACGCCATCGGTCACGGACGCCACTCTCCCGGAATCCCTACTACTCTCAACATTGCTGTTGCTGCTTCCCAGGCCTCCAGGGGCCGCGCCGGTGCCCATGGGCCCCTTGCCGCCGCCCACGTTCACAGGGCCGGGGCTGTCCACAACGGTGCCCACGCCATAGTCCTTGGTCGGCCCCAGGGCGTCGATGGCCGCCACGGCCGTTCCACTCCCGCCGATTCCTGCGCCCAGGCTGGGCAACTGCCCCTGCATCAATGCCCGCTTGGCCGTGGTCACGGGCAACAATCCGCCGATCTTCCGGCCCGTGGCCCCGCTGGCCTGCGGGTTGGGAAGAGCGAAGCCAGTGTTGAAATGCCGGGCGATGGGTGAGTTTCCGAATGCTGCCATGGTTATCTCTCCTTAGAAGAAGCTGAAGGCCGCGCCGACACCGCCGCCGGTGATGGCGTTCAGGGCCGAGCTGTAAAAGTCACTCGCCGGGTTCATAAAGGCGTCGGTGAGCACCGCCGCCCCGGCCCCGCCCAGGGCCCCCGTCACCCAATCATTGTCCTTGGAGCCGGTCAGGGTCTTGGCGAGCTGCGCCCCCAGCGGCGCGTTGAACGCCCCCAGGTAGCTGCCCTTGTCGGTCAGGGCCTTGGTCCAGGAGTCGGTGTCGCTCATCGTTGCCGATGGGTCGTTGAAAAAGTCGCCCAGGCCCGCCTTAGCCGCGTCCTCGGTGCCACCGATCAGGGCGTTTTTGGCCGCGTCCGTGCCCACCTTCTCGGCCTGGGGCGTCTCGGAGTTCAGATAGCTGCCCAGGCCCGTGCCCATCTCGGTGCTCAGCCCGGCGATGGACAGCTTGCGCGAAGCTGCGGCCTGCTCCTTGTCGGCCTCCAGGGCCTCACGGGCATTGTCCGCACTCTGTTCCAGGCCCTGCTCCTGCAAGGCCAGGCTCCTAGCCTGTGCATCGCGGGCATCCTTGTTCGCATAGGCGGAGAGCAGATAGGGGGCCTTGGTCTCAACCTCTTCCTTGCGTCCGTCCCTGCGTTTGCGGCCCGTCACGCCGGCGATCTGTGTAATCATGCCACACCTCCCTCGCCGCCGAACTTGGCGGCCAGCAGTTCCAGGCGTCTGGCCCGCTGCCGGTCCAAGTCACCCTGCATCGAGCCAAGCACCCCATGTGTGCCGACGCCGACCGCGGCCACCCTGTTGGCCTCAGCGTTCTGGTCGCCGACCATATCGTTGCGCTCGTCAAAGATGCTCTGGGAAAGGTCAAGCCTGCGCTGCGCGAGGTCCAGGCTCTTGTCCCTGGCCTTCTGGCGCCACCCGGCTTCCATGGCCTGCATCTCCTTCTGGGCCTGCTCCCCGGCCATGGCCCGATCCGCCCATGCCGTGTTGACCACCGCCCGCTGATTCGGGGAGGCGGTCATCAGCTTCTGCAACAACCTCTGGTATTTGGGCAGTTGGGTGTAGTCCATGCCCGACTCGCCGAATGCTTCGCTCATCGCCCTCTGCCTCCGTTTCCGTTGCAGATCCTCAAGCCCCGCCGCTGGTGCTTGGAAATATTGCCGCCCCGGGCCGTGCTGATCCTGGCCGCGACCTCGCGGGCCAGAGCTGGGTCCAGGCCCTGCACGTTGACTCTCTGTTTTCCCTTTTCAAGCAATTCCCGAATCTGATCCTCAGTTGGGAGATCCGGCAGCTCAAAGGCCTTCACGCGCCGCTGCACCTCGGCCTCGATGGCCGCTTCAACGTCCGCATCGGAACGAGGGGCAGCAGTGGCTTCTTCCAGGGCCTTGGTCCAATCGTTGGTCATGGGTTGTCTCCGCTCAGTTCCATGTCTGATTACCTCGCGTTAGACTGCGTTGGAGTAGGCACCGGGCTGCTTGGCCCAGGCACACACCAGATAGTTGTAGGCACCGTTAATTACGTTGGAGGCGTCCCTGACCTTCCTTCCCTGAGCCACAAAATCAGCGAGATATGTCGCCCCCGTATAAGGGGCGTCAACCTGGCTCGGATATATCGTGGTCTTAGTCGCCTTGTTCTGTGGGTCAAGCGCGGTGCTTTGGAGAATCCAGCTTCCAGTCAGGTTTGTGGCCTTATTAAGCACTGCCCCAGGATTGAACCTAAAGTTATCGAACACACCATCGGCATTGGCGTTCCCAGCCCTAATCAAGAACTTACTGAACCCAGGAATACTCTTGAAGAAGTACGCCTGAAACAAGTCAGTGCCCGCGGCCATATTGAACGTAACCGACGCTGCACCAACATTGGTGACGATGCCTGTACCGTCGAAGGCTGCGGCGGTTGAGTTGAGCTTAAGCAAATACCCGGATGCGAGGTCTTTGTGCCACACATACCAATCTGGAGCGGCACCAGATGCACCAGACAACCACCTGAACAGAATCATGTCGGGGCTGCCACCAAGGTCATGATTCACAACAACCGGGGTACTCCCGTTGCTGTTGAACTGGGCCATGTCGAACCCGTACTTGCGCCCACGCTTGAGGGCCAAGCCGTGGCAGGTCGTGCCCAGGTGGTTGAGCATATTGCTGGCGTCCACCCCAATAGTACCGGGCCCAAACGTAACCCCGCCAGCCGCTTGCGCGGTAGCAGCACATGTGTTCAGCCAGTACCCAGGCCGCAACGAGTCGCAGATGCCTCGGTAGTAGTCCGCGCCTTGTGCGACCAGCGGGTTGTACAGCAGGAAGTCCGGCTGGAAGTCCTTGCCTGTGTCAACGTCATGGGCCACCCCTGTGCCAACCCACTTGAAGGCTGCGATGCCGTCACCGGGCCACACCTCGGGAGAACCTTGCAGTTGGTTGGTAGTGACTTCAAACCCAGAAGGCTTATACTCCATTTCATCTTCTGTGCGAAGGTGGTAGTTGGTATACGATGTAACATCACCATCACCTACAGCTACCCGGAATGAATCTCCTACTATAGGGTATTCCCCTTGGGATACTCCATTTTTAGTAAACACTACTGTAAGGGCGTCCATATCCACAGCAATACCGATCACGTCCTGATTAGTGCTGCCCCATGTGGCAAGGCCCGTTGCGATAGAGGCGTTATTGTTTGCTACAGTCCCGTCCCACCCGGCGTAACCCCAACTTCCTGCAGTAGTTCCGGGCCAAGTACCAGAGAAGCCGTCTTCGATAATACCACAACAGGCATAATCAGCACTGTAATTTGAAATAGCTTGAATTTCTGTGTACTGCTTCCCCTTAGTAATTGCAGCTGTGAGTGCCGGACCACCGTAGCCTGCACCGCTGGAAGTCAGCGCTCTACCGTTAGCTGTTACAGTGCCTATGGGTACGAGTGGATTACCAAGTGACTGTGTGCTCGTCGGCGTATCGTTCGACTGCGTGACACCAGTGCCAACAACAGACAAGTCATTACCGTTACCGCTAGAGTCCTCCCCCAGGTTGCTCGCATTAGCGAACTTGTAGTACCCTCCTTCTGTCCCGTGTCCACCCGTGTACATTCTCGGTACACAGATTCCGTCCTGCTGATCTGTTACATCATCCACAGTAAGAGCCAAACCATCGACAACATGTACCTCAGCCATGGCGCACTGCGAAGCTGTACCATAGCCAGACGCAAGCCAACGTCTTCCGAGAAACACGCTATTACCTGCTGCGTGTAACGCACGGAATGCGGCCAGACTACCGGGGTCCAGTGACGTTGCAAGGTCCGTAACTCGCTGCCCATTGATGAATATCTGCATCCTGTCAGCAGCCGTAGAGAGGTTGGAGTCATATACCATCAACCCATGCTGCCAGCCAGTGGGGTCACGCAAGAGCGCATTAGATATCTTCTGCCCCTGAATTGTACCAGAGCTCATATTGTACCCTTGGAGTTGGGCCGTCGAGACAATATGCAAAAGTGACATGTTAGATTTATCGACACCACCAGCAAACAATGGATAGTCAACAGACGCCACTTGGTACACGCGGAACCAAAGTGATATGGTTGCTTGCTTTGTAGTGTAGCAGTCCCCGTTACCAACTAACGTGCGTGACAGGTACGATATACCATCCACAAACTGGAGTGAATGCTCAATGTTGTACGGGTAGCGGAAGCCCGATGGCAGGGAACGACAGAGCATGGGCCACATCATGCTGCAGCCTCCCAGCCAGTCCCGGCCAGCAGATTCGTGCCATCGTAGTAGCAATGGATCATGGTGCGCACACTGAGGTCCGGCTCCCCGGCGCTCCCCCAGTCCCACAAGTCGCCCCATGCGGTAACAGCGTGCCCATCAGGGTCCAGGACCAGCAGATAGTCGGTCCCGGCCACCATGTTCGTCGGGTTGGCTATGGTGCAGTCGTCAGTGAGGGTCAGCTCGAGGATCTGCGCTGCGGCCACGTTCCAGGCGTAGGATGTCGCCCCGGTATCCGTGGCCCTGGCCGGGCGCTGCTGGGCGGTCCAGACGCCAGCCGCCGCAAACTGGGCGAACAGGGCAAGATCGGTCGTGTCGCACTTTGCGGCCCAAATCCACCGCTTGTCACCGGCGTTCGCGTCCGGGCTGATCACGGCCGGGGAGTCTTCGGCCAGCCCGCTGTCGGCCTTGAGCAGGTAGACATAGAGCCCGCTGTCAGTGAAGACCAGGGCCCCGTCGCCGTCGTTCAAGTTGTCCCCGGCTATCTTGTCCAGGGCGTTGTCGGTTCCCCCGGTCAACGCGCCCATGCGGTAAAGTTTACTCATCTGCTTACCCTCACTTCCTGGTAGAGATATCCGAAGGCGATTGGCTGGAACCCCATCGGCGTGTCTTTGGTCTTCAAGCTGAAACGGAAACGGTGTGACCTGGCCTGCAGGTTCAGCTCCTGGTTGCCCTCTGCGATAACCCCGGCCGTCCCATCCAGGCCCAGGCTCAACCTGATCTGTTCGCCGGGTACCGTGGTGAACCAACTGTCCTCGGAATCCTCGAACCAACTCTCCTCGGAGTCCTCGAACCACGGCAGGCCGGAATCAACGGTATTGGGGATGTGGATGACGGAAAGGGTATGCTCCTCGCTGATCTTGCGGGCGATGATCTTCATGTGCCGGAGCAACGTCTCCATGTAGACGTTGTTGTCCGGCCAGAAATCGCCGGTCTCGCAGATCTGCCAGATGTATGCCCCGTCAAAGCTGGTGCCGTAGTCCAACCGCAGCAGCCGCCCGGTATCGACACCGCCGTAGCAGTGCCTGCGGCCATGGTTGTCCAACACGGTGAACCCGCATTGGAGCATCAGCGCGCCTGTGGCTACCGGGTCCTTGCGAAGCCACTTCTTGCGCACCAGGTCATAGACCACCCAGAGGTCGCACTCCGTGCTCTGAGCCGTGGGCAGCAGCAAGTTGTACTCCTTGTAGAGCGCGTCGTACCAACCCCTGGCGTTGGCGATGGCCCCGAAATTCACGCACTTGTCGGTCTCGCTCGGGTCGAAGTAGATCTCCAGGCCCTTGAGCGGGTACAGGACCGCGCCGTCAAACATGTAGGGGCCAGAGAACGACAGCCACATGGCCACATTGCGGGTCACACCCTCAGTCAGTTCAAACCCGGCCTCGGCCGCCACCAGGGTCAGCGGCGCAGGGCATCCGACGGTCTTGGAGATGGTGTAGAGCTGGTAGTTTTCCGGGCTCTCGCCGTTCAGTAGGTGAGTCTCACTATCCTTCAGCGCAAGGAGGGTGTCGTAGATGTTCGAGCCGAAGCGGTTGAAGATGCTCACCGCACCGCGCAGTTCGGCGGCGCCACCCACATACATGGTCTGTTCGCCGAGCATGGAGGAGAGGTCGCCGTTGAAAACATCCGGGGCGTTGGGCATGGAGTAGTCCAGGCGATTGCGCTCCGTGCTATCGGGCCGGTCGAACAGCATCAGCGCGCCCTTGTAGTCGGCGGCGAAGGTATAGGCCGGGACACTGAGCTGGGCCGGGATGCCGTTTACAAGGTCAACGCTGGTGCCGTCGTTCTCGGTGTCTGCGGTCAGGGTCCCGGAGAATGTCAGCTTGTAGCAGTAACCGGTGCTGCCAAACAGATGCTGGGCATGTTCGCTGCCCTCATCCGGAGGATTCCAGCTCACCACACCTGTCTGCCCCAGGGTCGCCCCGCCCACCGCCGTACCGTCGCTCAGGCCTGTGACGGCTTCAAAAGAGTCGCCATCCCAGTACTTGACCGTCATCACCGATGCCGTGGCGTTGCGGTTGTCGGCGTTCATCTTGACCCTGAAGCCGCTCATCCGTTCCGGGAACTGCAGAATCAGATGGTCGGAGCTGGTCAGCCCCCCGATCAGCGCGCAGATGGGATAGTAGACCGAACTCTCCTCGTTGACCTCCAGGGTGTAGTCCTCATACTTCGAGGAGCGCGAGGCCTGGAACTGCGTACAGGTCCGGTAGACTCCATCCCAAACATCCACCAGGGGCTGCATAGGCATGTCCGTGGTGACGTGCGAGATGCTGGCCGAACCTGCGGACAAGGTGATCATGTAGGCGTAGAAATAGAGCCCTTCAAAATGCTTAGGCTTAGCCGTACCCACAGTGCTGGTCCAGCTCACGTCTCCGTCCTGGGCCAGGGCCACGCCTGCGGACGTGGTGCCATCGCTCAGGCCGCTCGCATCGGTCCATGCGGTCCCGGACCAGTATTTGGCACTCAGGGTCGAGGCGGTGCTGTTCGCGGTCTCCACGCTCAAGCCAATGCCCTGGAGCGGTCTGGTGCTGAATACCAGCATGATGGGATAGGTCGCGGCGTTGAGGGCGATGAGATCCTTGCTGCCGACCAGGGTGTTGTTGGCGGCCTCGGTCCTGTCCTTGGGCGATGTCAGGCTGGAGTCCTTGACCACAAACACGGCGGCGCAACGGAACTTGTCACCGGCCCAAATCAGGGTTTCCACCCCGTTGGAGTAGACCATCTGCCCACCGGCCACTTCGGAGAAGCGCCCCACCCCGGCCCCGGCGGCATCGGTGTGCACGGCCACAGCCGTGAACTCTGCGGGCACCGGCGCTGCGGCCTGCATCACAAACACCTTGGATGCGGTCAGGCCCGCGTTCCAGGCCTGGACAAAGATATACTCGTCCCCATTGGCGGTGCGCAGTTGGAAGCCGTTGCGGATCATCGTGAACTCGTCCGGCAGCACGTCCTCGTTGATGCGCGTGTAGCCCAGCACCCCTTTGAGCGACGGATCGCCATAACGGACGTTGCGCAACTCGCAGTAGTTGTCCGGGCCGATCAGGCTGGGCGGCTTGGAGGGCTCCCACGCACCGCCAAACAGATGCTGCTTGGCCTTGTCCTGCACGTCGGGCATCAGTCGTCCACCTCGGACTCGCCGAAATCAATGCGGTAGCGCTGGATCACGGCGTCAAACAGCGACATGTGCCGGTCTCCCTCGCTGTATTTGCGGTCCTTGTACTTGGCGCGGGCGGTCACGAACTCGATCAGGGACGATTCGTAAATCTCCGGCAATGGGATCAGGTCCGTGACGGCGGTCATGGCCGTGGGCAGTTCGGCCAGGTAGACCTTGACCTTCTTGTCCACGGAGTCGTCGCCCTCGGCCGGAACCGGGTAGACACCTATATGCCCGTCAAACAGGTAGTATTCGACGGGCTCCCCGGCGAACTCCGCATCCGTGTTGCCGACGCGCCACGGGCCGCCCTTTTTCAATCCCTTTGCTGAATTGTAGATTGCGGCCACATCCACGGCATATCTGAGTGACAAACTCAGCGGATATTCAAGCTGCCCGGCCACAAGCGTGATCTCCGCCGTGGTGCCCATGCACAGGGTCTGTGTGGCAATGTCCTTGGCCCCGAGGTTGGCCCAATACATCAGGTCGTCGTTCGTCCAGAACGCGGCGGACACCTCGTTGAGGTTCGAGCGGACCCTGGTGAACAGATCCCCCAGGGTCATGGAACTCATGGACTGGGTGCCGGGAAGTACGTGGTCGCTCATCACAATGCCCCGATGCCGCCCGTCTTGGGCAACTGGTGGTTCAGGTGGGTGGCCATGGTGATGCCCTGGATAGCGCCGAGCACCCGCTTCCATTCGGCGGCGTAGTACTGGCGCTGTTTGAGCACGTCCTCGTAGTTGGAGTCTTCGGGCTTGGGAATGCGGATCAGGTTCATGACCGGCCAGGCCACGAGCCCGGCGTGGTACTCCTCGGGGATGTCGTCGATGCTGCTGGGGCTGTAGGTGTGCTCCAGAAGCAGGTCGTTCTCGAACCCGATGTCATCCACCACGATCTGCTTGGACCGCACGAACCAGCGCGAGTCGTCATCCAAGCTGGAATGGCTGGGCGGGATCTGGGCCAGGGGGATGTGCTGGTCGTCTCCACTGCCCGGCCATTTCGCCACAAGCCCGCCGCTGGTGTAGTCGTAGCCTTCGCCGAGCCCGGCGCTGCCCGTCAGGCTGAACGAGTCATCACTGACCACGGTGATCTTCCATGTCCCGTTGGCCGCGGTGTTGCCGAGCACCCCGGCGATAAACACGATGTCGTCGGTACTCAGTCCATGCCCGACAGCCGTGATCACGATGGGGCTGGCGTTGGTGGCGCCGGTGATGGCCTTGGCCCTGGTTCTGATGTCCCACACGCGCAGGATCGTCTGGCAATCGCTGGGGCGGGCGAACACGTTGGTGTAGGAGGACAGCAGGGCGCTCTTCTCGAAGTACCTGCTGTCCCGGCCCTTGATCTCCAGGCCAAGCGCCCGCACGGCATCCGCAATCCAGGTGCTGATGCTGGCGTTGGAGACGGTCTTCGGCTGCGGTTCGATGATCCCGTTGCGGATGGCCTGGATGAGCTGGGCTTCGGTCACGGCTTAACCCTCGGCCTGCTCGGCCTTGAACTTCTCGTAGTGGGCCATGATGGTCTCAGCCTTCTTGACGTTGGCGGGCAGTTTGTAGCCGCCGGCTTCCATCTCGGCCATGGCCTCCTCGGGCGAAATGGCGTCGGAGTCGGCGGGTAGGGTGTCGTTGCCCTCGGTTCCGGCCAGGGTCTCGCCGCCCTGCGGGGTGTCGGTGCCTTCCTTTGTCTGCTTAAGGGCCACAGCATTCTCAGCTATGGCCCCGGAAAACTGGCTACTCTCGTCGGTGATAATCTCGCCTTCGTGGAGGCGGAAGGAACCGGGGCTGCGGGCCAAAAGTTTCTTGGCGTCGGTGTAGCTCACGTCGCAGACCATCCCCCTCTGGGGCAGGAACTCGTACTTCTTCGTGAGGTCCGGGCGGTCGAGCACCAGATCTTTCTTCTTGCCGATGTACTTGATCTTCACGTTGGACATTCCATCCTCTCCTTGGGGTTAAAACCGGGGCGGATGTTCCGCCCCGGGAAACGGTTCTCTATGGTCGGCGCCATCAGTCGAAAGCGTCGGACTCGTCGGTGATGAACCCGTCAACCATCTTGTAGTAGACGTCCACGGACACGACGGCCGCGATGGGGAAGGTCCCCCCAAGGATCTTGGCGTCGATGGTGTCTTTGGCCGTGTAGATGTAGTGCAGGGCCGTGCTGGCCGCGTCGTCCAAGAAAGATGAGTTGGTGGCCGAGGTGGCGACAATGCCGTCAAAGAAACGGTCCACATTGTCGCCGTCGCCAACGTCAACGGTGCGGTCGACTCCGAGGGCGCTCACATGGAGGACAACATCCAGGACCATGGCCCCTTTGGGGATGGGCACCATCTCGATCACGGAGTTCGCGTCCAGGGCTGCGGCGGCCGTGTAGGTGGCGCTGCGGCAAAGCACCACGCCTGCCGGAACACCGGAAGTAAAGGACATGTCGGAGATCACAGCGCCAGTCTGCACGGTTACGGCTGCCGCATTGGAGCTGACAGCCGTTCCGAGCATCAAGGCCAGAATGGTCATGAGACAAATCAGAATGCGCTTCATAGCTTGGTTCTCCCTTTGGGAACCGGGCCGGAGAATCACGCCTCCGGCCCGGGTTCATGGTTCATCTACGCCGCAGCGGCGTTGGGGTCCTTGCAGTAGGAATCGATGGCGATGGAACCGAAGTCGACGCCGTTCTCACCGTTCTCGTCCACGTAGGTGGAGCGCTTGGTGCCGAAGATGGAGCCGGCCGAGATGCCCAGGGAGTTACCCATGTCGAACAGCTTCTCGTTCCAATCCATCTTGCTGGGGCCACCGGCCTTGCCCCAGGCGATGATGCCAGCGTGGGCGCCCAGGAACAGGCTGCGGGAAGCGGGCAGGTTGGCGGTGGAACCGTAGTCGTCGAAGCGAACCACGTTGCGGCTCTTGTGCAGGATCACGTCGGCGTATTCGCCCAGCGCGTTGGAGTAGACCTTGTTCTTTTTGCCGCGGTCACCAGCTTCCTTCTGGATCTGCAGCCAGTCGTTTTCGCTGGTGCTGGTGCGCAGGTTGAAAGCGTCAAAGGTGTGCATGAGCAGCACAAACTTCTTCTCGCCGTTGATCAGGATGGGACGAATCATGGGGTCCATGGTCTCGGCCATGGCCAGACCGCGTTCAACCATGCTCAGGCTCATCTTGTCGCTGGAGTCCAGGTCGTCGCTGCTGGTGGCGTCGCCCGAGTAGATCAGGTTGTCCGGGGTACTCAGGGCGTTCCCGGCAAAGCCAGTGAAAGCCAAGGAGGCCTTGAAGGAGGTGTCCACGCCGCGGGCACCGGCCAAGTACATCATGATCAGTTCGTCGTAGACCTCGGCCCACCAGATCTTGAGGGCATCGCGGCCCTTGATCCGGACGTTGTGGGGCACGCGCTGCTCGGACATCTTGCCCTTGGACTGCGTACCTTTGCGGAGTTGGTTGATGAGCACAGAGTCGTTGAAGAAGTCCAACGCTTCCATGTAGTCGGTGCCTTCCAGGGTGGTGTCGCCTTCAGCACCCCAACCATTGAGCTTGCGAACCAGGTCCACGGTGATCTTGTCACCGGCGGCCTTGTTGAGCTCGGTCTGGACCTTGACGATGGCGTTCTCGTCCTGGCCCATGAACTTGTTGTAGAACATGGCCTTGGCGACTTCGCTCATCAACTCCTTGCCCCACACCTTGCGGGCGCTGGGGTGGTTGACTCCAAATTCCGTGTAACCCATGGCTATTACTCCTTTAGCCGGTCAAGGCTCAGTAGGGGCTAGGCGATCCCGAGGTACTTATCCTTCTGGGCCCGCGTCAGCCTGTCCCACTGCTCGTCCGTCATGTCCTCAACGTTCTTGAGGTCTTCCGGAACATCAGAAGCGCCCGGGGCTGAACCCAGGCCGCGGAACCGATCCTCATCCGGCCGGTCGTTCGTTTTCTTGAGAGCTTCGGCCACAGCATCAGCCACGGCCTTGTCCATGTCCGTTTGGGTGAATTTGCCCTCACCCTCGGCTTTGAGGTTCTTGAGCGTGGAGAGCATCTTCACGACGCTGACAGCGCCAGCGCCCAGGTATTTCCTGGACTCCTTGCCGTTCCCGTCGAGGATGGTGATGATGGCCCTGGGGTCCGTGAGAACCGCGACTTCCGTGGGGTCAATCCCCGCGGTCTTGGCAGTCTCAAGCAGGTCCGGCCCAACCGGGCTGTTCTCGTCGAACAACCCGGGTGCGACCGCTTCCATCTCGTCCAAACAGGTGTCGATGAAGGCGTTGGTTTTGGCCTGTCTGGCCTCGGATTCGCGCTGCTGTTGGGCTGCCCTGACCTTGTGCATCTCAATCTTGCTGGAGATGTTGTAGGCCATGGCCCGAACGCTGGGGTCTTTGGGACCGAGCTCACTGATAGCTTCGCGCAGATCAGCGCCCTCTCGGATGTCCATTTGCACGACCCCGGCCAGCTCCGGGAAGTCATGGACAAATACGTCCACGTCCTCACGAATATCCTCGGGGATTGAGACCTTTCTCGGGGTTTGAGTCGGCTCTTGCCGGGGCTGCACAGAAGGCGCAACCTCGCGCTCTGCCAATGAGGCCTCAAGCTGCTCCACTCGCGCGGCAAGCTCTTTGCGCTTGTTCCGCTCTTCATGGAGGGCCGCCTGTGGAACGTACCCTTCAGGTGGCTTCGTTCCATCTGGCGCCTTCTCGCCGGGCTTTTTCTCTGCCTTTTCCTCGCCGTCCTTCTTTTTCAGATCCTGCCCGGCTTCGCCTTCCGGAGGGGACGGCTCCGCTTCTTCCTGCGTCCCTGGCTTGTCCTTGGCGTCATCGACGGTTTCCTGCTGGCTTCCGTCATCGTCCATGGCCCAAGAGATATCGTCGCCACTGTCCTCGCTTTCCGAGTCGATGGTGGCGTCAGTCTCCTGCTCCTGGACGGTGGTATCCACGGCCTCCTGGCCGCCGCCTGCGTCTGCCTGTGTCGCTTCGATCTTCTGTTCTTCCACGCTCATGTCTGGTCTCCTTTTTCGTCCTTGACCTGGACGAGTCCCCGGTGGATTACGGCTCCGGGGGTGCCGTAGTTATTTGCTCGGCGGTGTCGCCCGCCGATGGCGTCAAAACAAAAGCCCCGCCAGACGCAGAGGATTCAATCCTTTTGCGTCCGACGGGGCTGGTGCGCGGTCGGTGTCATCCTGTGACGGGGCTCTCTGGCGCAGTCACGGATGTCGTTCTTTTTTTCCTGGGTTAGGGGTTGACCTCTTCCCCTTTATCAATTTTCTCCAACAAACTGAGCAGCATCTTCAAGCTGCGGATCAGCGCCTTGATCATCAGGCTGACTCTCGGATCACGGCTCATACTCGCGCCTCGTGCGGTTTGTCCCACTGGATACGGTCGAAGCCGTTGCGAAAATTCTCACGTTCCTGCCCTGTTTCACTTTTCCAGAAGCGGAAGTTGCGTCCGTCTGGCACAGGGCGATATCCCTTGAAGTGCTGCTCCGCCTTCTTCTCAAAGGCTGCCTCCTCAGCTCTGGTCACAAGTACATCCTCCTCCAGTCCCGATCCTCGCTCACTTCGGCCGGGGGCGTCATGGATTGGGGTGTGGGCTGGGGCTGACATTTGGACCCAACCTCCGCGCCTGTTTTAAATGCCGCAACCTTAGCCGTCTCGCGCCTGGTGTCGGCGTCCGTGGCCTTTGCCCCGGCCTCGACGGGCTTGGCCGCAGCGTCGGACTTGTTCTTCTCGGCCCTGGAGATGATCTCTGCAATCTCGGCCTGGAGCTTTGCAACATCCAGGGCGCGCATGGCATGTTCGTGAGTGTCTATGTCCTGGGCCTTGGCCTGTTGCTGCTGGATCTCTGCCATGGCTTTGGCTTTGATTTCCTCGGGGCTCATATCCTGAGCGTCCGGAGCCTCGCCAAACATTGGCCGGATCTTGGCCATGATGGCGTCCTTGTTGGGCAGGTTGGAAATTTCGAACCACAGGAGCATGAGCTGCGGGATGACCTCGGGCGGGCTCTTCTTGATAGTCTCCATGAGCAGGTTCGCGTTCTGCTCCCGAATGGTGTCCGTCCTGGGGGCATCGCTGACCACGACGTCGTACTTGCCCTGGGTGACGTTGTTGCGAACCTCAAATACCCCTTCACCGACCTTGATTTTCTCGTTCAAGGTTACAAACCTATCTGCCTTGGTCAGGCTGTCGGTGATACGCAGGACCTTCTCGTAGGTCCATGTGCCCTGCACCTCCGACACTGCAAGTTCTCCCAGGCGATGACATGCCCGGCGGTAGTTGTCGAAGAGGCTGGCCGTCAGAGTTTCAGAGCGCCGCACCCTGCTGTCCATGGCGGCCCCGCTCATGGCGCGACTTTCCTGGCCCAGGCGTTCGTCGTTGGCGCCTGAAATCTGCTGGATCTCGGCGGAACTGACCTGCATGATTTTGAACTGCCCCTCGGACAGCCCCATCTGCTCATCCATCTCAAACCGCTTCCCCCCATCTTTCAACACGATCATGCCATCGAGTTTGTTAGCCTCCTCGTATGCGGCCTGGGTGTCCTCCACCGCTTCCTTGTCAACGATGATTCTGCGCTTCTGTAGGTGGGCCAGCATCATGGAGCGGCGGCGGTTGACCTCTTCCTGCTGTCCGCGAACCTGGCGCGGCATACCGTAGGGGAACCCGAGACGATCCACATAGCCCACGAAGGGAACGAATGGGTATTGATCGTGGGGGCATGGACTCGGCACGTCCTGGAGCACGGTGTCACCCAGGAAGGTGCACACACGCAACTTACGGACAACGGCCCGCGGAAGGCGCTGGGCGGCCTTCACGGCCTGTATGATTTCCAGGGGATTACCTTTCTTCAGGTCGAGTTCCATAACCCTGCCGTCAGCAAACACAGCAAATGTGGCTGGTTCGTACACCACGTACCACATTTCCACAGGGCGAACCCTTTTGCGGTCCGACTGCACCCAATAGGTGGAGCTCATGCGCCTTTCATCCTCAACCTCTGTGGCCTCATCCTCGGAGAAGTCCGTCAACGCCCCTGCGCTGTCACTGCTCATCGCCTCATATCGGTTGTCGATCTCAGCAGCCTTGTCTGGGAACAGAGCCTTCAGGCTGTCCAGGTCCATCCACTTGTGCTCGAATACGTATCGGCACGTCCTTGTATCCAGGAAGGGCGAGCCGAACGGATCCCAGAAGATGTTCTTCCAGTCCCTGTACTCAATGCGGACGGGTTCACGTCGAGGGTCGTCCCAACTCGTGCCCAGGAAGCAGCACCCCCAGCCAGGCCCAACCTGGTCGGCAAACGCCTCACTCAGGATGTAGTCGCCCTCGTTCTGGTGCATGAGGAACTTTAGAGCCTCGGTCATGATCTCTGAAAGCTCTGAATCCTTTTGGGTGGCGCCCTTAGCCGTGATGTTCACCCGGTTGATGATCTGATGCCCGCGCAGCAAATTGACGATGGGAAATATGTGATTGACCGTGATAGGCATGACACCTGCGTCCTGGGCGGTACGCCAATCGGTGTCGCTCCACTGGTCTCCGTCTACCAGCTTGGCATCGGTCCAACGCTCCGCACGCTCGTCTTCGCTCGCCGCGTGGGCCTCATAGACCCAGTGCTGCAAGCGCTTAATATCCGGACGCTTGAACGGAGGTGTGACGGGCTTTGCGGTGGTCATCGTCTCCCCTTGGGCATGAAGGTTCTTACTGGTCGGGCAGTTTGCCCGGTGCCAACACGCACCGGAGCCGCAAAGGTCAGGGCCAGGGCGTCCCCGGCGTCAGGTGAGCGCACCCCGCGGGCCCGCATTTCTTTCTTGGATTCCAATACCAACCTGTTGGAACTGTCGTAGGTGAATTGCGGGCCAACCAGATCGGCATGCAGGGCGTTGTCATCCGGGATGTCGTGGGGCAACGTCTCGTCATTCAACCAGTCCTTCATCTCGCCCCACATCTCTGCACGCTTATTCTTGTAGCGTTCCTCACGCAGGGCGCTACTGCCGAAGTTTACCGCCGTGAAACGGTCCCCGAACCCCATTTCGGTAAGCCTGTCAACGATCCCTGCGCCGATACCTCCAACATCGATGAACATTCTGTCCACGCGCGGGGCATCGGCCTCCAAAACACGCCGACACAGGCCGGCTACTTCCATGGTGTTTTTGCCACTATAGGTTTTCAGGCCGAAAGCCTTGCGTCCCTGACGAAAGATGAACGCCGTGCGGTCAGCTCCTTCTTCGGACCATGCCGGATCAACACCGCAGACAACAGGCCCGCTTGGCTGAACATCAGCTTTGCGCGCTCTGAGCACGATAGAGGCAGTAATAAACGATACCTGCCCAGTGACCTGGAACGCCTCCTCGGCGGTCATGGGGTATTCCTGCTTGAACAGGAACGGGTCTTTTATGTCGATGATCTTTTTGCGCCGCCAGACTATCTGCTCGATGGTTAGGTCGAACAGGTACATCAGTTCCTGCTCTTCCGGATCAAGGTGGAAGTCTTCAGGCACTGTCAGCCGGTATTCAGGTTGCCAGAACCAGGGGATGAATATGGCCTCGTAGTCGCTGATCCCGGCTTCAGCCTCCTGCCAGCCCACATGGAAGAAGTTGCCCATGCCGTTGGCCGTGCTCTCCAGGATCACCTCGGTGCCCTCGGCGTCGAGAATAGTCTGCATGGCGCCGGATGCGATGTCGGCGGCATGCTTCCAGAACGCCACCTCGGACCCATGGAACAACTGAATGGTGTCTGAGCGACCTCCGGCCTTGGACCCGGCAGTCTGCAGCGCGTACCCCGAGTCCAGAGCCCCAAAAACCAACTCCTTCTTGGAACTGTAGCGCGTGCTCGGGCGCACCGCAGACGGGCAGTGGTCATAAAAACGGTTCACGATGGCAAACAGGTTGTCGGTGGCATCAGTGTCATGGGCCAGGATCATGGTCTTGCAACCCTTACGGTGTGTGGTCTGATGGAAGAACCGACTCCCAACGTAAGTGGAACAACCCTGTTGCCGCCCTTTGAGTACGTAAGCACGCACGAGCCCGCGCACCTTGCGCTGCTCCTCCAGGCGGGCGTGAAGATGCCGCTGGGCCCGGTTGAAAACGAACGGCAGAATCCGCCCCGACTTGGTGCGGATCTTCAAGCACTTTCTGGCGTAGTGGCCCAGGTCGTCCTTCAGGTGCTGCCTGATGATGCGTTCGCGTTCATCCATGGCCTATTCCAGATCCTCCAGGGCCTTCTCGTGCTCGTTCATGGTCACATCCAACCGCTCCGCCGGGTAATGCCCACAGAGCTTGTGTGCATCCATGCGGGCCTTCTGCTGGGTGTTCCAACTGCGCATGTCGATGGCCAGGACGGTGGCCACCACGATCTTGCCACGCACGATCTTGCTGAGGACGGTAACGCCACGCTTGGTGCGCCCGTCCACGTTGCCATCGACCTTGACGATCTTGGTCTCCTTGGCCTGCAGCTCGTCAGCCAACTGCTTGGCCAGGAACTCCGCGGTGACCCCGTGCGCTTCGAGGGCCAGTTCCATCGGGTGCCTCCCGACTCTGGCGTCAATCTCTTCGCGGGTGGGGCTTGCGCTCATCAATACGGCCTCATCGTTTCGGGGTACTCGCCGCTCGGGTTTAAGTCGGCCTCCGTTACCCTTGGTCCTTCGACGGTGTTCAAATATGGGTGGCTCACTCCGCAAATATTGAGGATGTCCATGGCGAGGATGTAGGCGATAAATTCATTGATAGCGCTCATCCCTTCGCCTCCAGCCGTGAAATTCTGCCCTCGTGGGCGTCAACCTTGTCATCGAGCTTCCTGTGGGCCTCCCAGGTGGCGAAGCCTTTGGCGTTGGCCAACTGGCAGGCGTGTTGGCTCTGCTCGAAACAGTCCATGCGCCTCTCAACGCGCTTCAAGGTTGCATCGCTTGCCCCAAAGGCCCTCCGCATGAAAAACAGAATGACCCCGCCTGTGAGCATTGGTGAACCAACGGCTGCAGCAATGAGGGTAACTTCTGCGGGGGTCATCGCCCTTTCCCTCCGAGCGTGGACATGATCCCGGAGAGCGCGGCCTTGGCCCCGGAGAGGTCCAGGCCGCCGCTGGCTATCCCGGCGGTCAGCTCCTTATCCTTGCTGCGCTTGTGGACAGCCACTCCCAGCACGGCCATGGCCATCAGCCAAATACCCGTCAGGCTGTAGTTGAGGGCCGCCAGGTCGGGGATCTTGCTTTGGACTGAATCGTGGGGGTCAAGCAGCGTCATGCCAAGAATCAGCATGTTTCCGAAAATCTGAACGCCGAAGGCAGCTCCCGACACCCAGCCCCAAAATGGCCGCCAACCTGACTTCCAGATGGCCAGGAAGAACTCCCATCCGTTCTTGGCGTTCTCCCCGAGGCGCAGTTCCGCCAGGACGGTCTGGTTGACGATCTGCAGGCGCTTGGTGTCTTCCTCAAGCTCGCGCATGGCCAGGTCAAGGACCTGGGCGTTGAACTCAAGCAGGGCCTTCGGGTCCTTGGCCAGGGCCTCAGCCGCCGCGTCCTGGTCGTTGTGCCCGGTCAGGCTCGTGGCGATACTGGCCACGCCTTCGCCGATGGCTGCCCCACGGTCCCCGGCAAACAACCGGCCCAGGGCAGGAGCGGCGGCTGAGGCCAGTGCTGCGAGTGCTGTGCCTATCATCTCAGCCCCCTTTTACCCTTGCGGCCCGGGCATCTCTGCCACGAACGCCATCATGACCAGGAAACAGACGACCACGCCAATCAAAGCGCCCCAACCAGCAGCAGCCCAGCCCCAAGCGGCGCCGAGCCCGCAGCCGACCAGGGCAAACACCGCTAAAGCCAGCAAAAGGATGGGGATGCGGACCAGGGTAACGGCAGCGTACACGGCGGCCCCGCAGAACGATTTCGCAAACTTGATCAGCGTCTTCATGGCTTCCCTGCCTCCTCGCGTGGCCCTGGAGTACAAGACCTTGCGCGTAAAACTGTCCCAGCGCCTTGATATCCTTGTGGCGGCCTCCTGTCCGACTCCGCAGTCCCTGAGCCTGCAGTAGATGTGCAGGCCGTTGAGATGATGCTGGAGAAACGCCGCCACGCGCATAGTTGAACCCCGTAAACAAAACGCCGGGCATGTTAATGCTGTTCTCTGACCTCTCTCGCGTGAATTATGGGGCCTGCCGTGCGCTCGTCCGGGGTCATCCACTTGTATCCCGCGGCTTATCCCGGCATTCCCGCGGCTCGGGGTACAGTCCCCTTGGAAAGGCGCCCTTTTATCCGTTCGCCCTGGACTCATGCGCCATGCCAGGGCTATCGGCGCTCGGGGTCCAAGCGCCACGCGGATTCGGTCAAAGAGCGTTCCCCGATGCCGGGGATGGGGCTGGGCGGCCAGGTCTGACCAGAGGGGCAGAGGGAAGGATGGGAAGGTTCCGCCGCCAGGGTTGACGTGGGCCGCCACAGCCTACGTCAGGTATTCCAGGCTCTTAGGCCCGGTAGCGTGTGAGCGGGAAGGATCGCCCACGGTGCTCAGACTCGGCCATAGACATAGATGCGAGGTGCCGTCAAAATGCACCGTGAGGACTGCAAACGGCGCTGCACGGTGGGGACTGCAAACAAGAGCGATGCAAATTGCAGGTGGAGAAAAAAAGAAAGCCCCCTGGAGATGGGGGCCTGGAGTTTGGTGTAGGACGCGGGGCGGGCTATCCTCTGTGCGAGGGTTCACCGCCCACGGATGTTCTCGCGTCCGCTATGGGTTGATGAGACACGCGCGTTGCCTCTAGCCTCCTGATCACAAGCCTCCCCGCTCGAACTTCAACTGGATCCACGCCTGAATCCGCTTCGGCCAGCCGAACGCCGTGGGGTTGTTACGCCGCCCGTGTGGGACGACGTTGACGCAGCCGGTGGCCTTAAGCTCCTCGGCATAGCCTGCGAGCTTGCGTTTGCAGATCAGCGGTTTTTCAACGATCCGCCCGGCCTCGACCACGCGGACATGGAAACACAGCCGCCAGATGGAATCCCAGCCTCGGATGGGCGTATCAGGCACAGGCATTGTCTCCTGCCCCGGCTGCACACCTCTCTCCTCAGCGGCGCTGCCCATGGCTAGTAGTGCTCCACGATGGTCAGGTGGAACTCGTCATGGCCATCCATGAGCTTCAAGAACTTCTCGAAGGCCGGGGCGGACTCGGCCACGGCGTTGTCGGCGAACTTGCTGCCCAGCAGGATGCAGCCGTGACTGTCCTCCTGGGTGTTGCCCTTGTGAAAGAGCACGGCGCTGCGGCCGGGGACGCCCACGACCTCGAACGTGTTGCCGAACTTGGGGGAGTTGACCCGCCTGCAGAGATATTGCTGGGCCGGGATGCTGGACATGTTCTGTGCGTTGAGCAGGTCCTCACGCTCCATGGTCAGGCATACGGGCACCTTCTGGACGCGCATCGCGCCCATGGTTCCGAGGCCGGGGACCTCTGCCAAACGGATGATTTCGACGATGGGGATGAGTCTCATGATGCTTTGCCTCCCTATTTTTCCAATTCGTCTGAGTAAATCCGCGCCCGGAGCATCTCAATGCCGCCGAGCCCGAGGATCACGTTGTTCTTGAATCCATCCGAATACGTGGTGCCGATGCTGCCGTCGTCGCAAAGAGCAATGACCGCCACACCCTCGATCTTCCCCTCGTCTGCGTCCTTGGCCAGGGCCCTGAGCAAAGAGGCTTCCCCGGACTCCAGGGCCTTCTTGATGTCAGGCTTTCGGGATGAGATGATGGTGATCTTGGGGGTGCTCACGCCGCCATCTCCTCGGTCAAAAAGGTCACGATGTTCCCGCGCTCCCGGTCGTAGACCACTACAGGCCTCTGGCCCCCGCAGCGCACCCGATACAGCCGCACCCTCTTCGACTGGACCGCAACCAACTTGGCCTCGCCGCTCTGTATCTGCTGCACCAACTTGTCGTGCAGGGCATGGGTCAATTCAATGCCGTACCTCTCAAGGGCGCGGCACCTGGCATAATACTGTTGGTTCTTGGCCTTATTTTGCTTTTTCCGGTTTTTGAAACGTGGCTTTCTCATACCGCAACCTCCTTACCCACGTGTTCCCGCAAACAACGATCTGAAGAAAGCCTCTTGGGCAGACCCGTTCTCCCACGCCTCGGCCTCCTCCTTTTCTTCCCGGAAGGCGTCCATCTCCGCCCGCAGCCGGTCCCGCTCGTCGCTCAGTTCCTTGTTGCGGGCGGCCATGCCGTCCACGGCCCGCATGTGGCTGATGATGCTGATGGTGCCCCGGGCCTCAAATTTGCCGCAGAGGATGACCAAACGGCGCTTGCGGTACAACGGCCGCATGTCCGTCTTGTCTTTGGGGTTGGGGTAGGTGATGAACTCTTGGGCCAGGGGATCGCGGCCCAGGGCCTCCCACGCCTCGGCGGTGATCTCCAGGGTCTCGGCCCCGTGCTCCACCATGTGGTCAAGCTGTTCGCGGATGTTCATGCGGCCTCCTCAGTTCCAGGTAAATTCGTTGTTGCGCCTGCGCCTCTCGATGATTCGGCCGCAGCGCATGGCGTGGGCCTCGCGCCTACGCTTCCTTCTCCGGCGTTCCCTCTTGAACCATGCGGCGGGCTTGCTCCCGGGCTTCTTGTCCCGGCCCAACTTCTCGTCCGCCAGCCCGAGCCATTGGTGCTCGGCGATACTGTGGTCGCGCCTGGTCCGGCTCATCCTCTCGAGACCTCCACAGCACCACCCATCAGGCGGTTGAAAAGCAATTCGCCCCTGGTCAGGCCACCGGGCCGCAGGAGTTCGGCCTTCTTGCGGCTCACAACTATTGTGCGCGGGTCAGCCATACCGGCCAGGCAATGGCATTCGCCCAGGGGCAGCCCGCAGTGCACACAGACCTTGATTCTGTCGGTGGGGAGAGTGATTGGTTTCACGCTGCTTCCTCCATGATTTCTTCGATCTCAACCACCACACGCCCGCCCTTGCAGGTCCCGGAGCGCACCAGCCGCAGATCGTCAATCTGTCCGTCGTCGTCGAAGGCTCCGCCCTTTTCCAGGGCATCGGCCAACTGCTTCCAGTGGTTGTCCAGATCCCACTTGCGCCGGGTGGGCGGATGATAGGTGGCCACGATCCGCAACCGAGCGTCGCGCATAGGCCGGAACTCGCCACGGGCCCGGTGTTCCCAGAGAACGGCCTTGATCAGACTGCGGTATTTCTTGGCGGCAGCCGAGAGCAACACATGCTTGCCGACGTGGCGCCAGTACATATTGCCGGAGGGGGGCCAGGGGAGTGTGAGCTTCATTTTGTTTCCAGCCTCCAAAGCAGGTAGACACAAACTAAAGTCAGAAACCATAGGTGTATTTCATGGCGAACGCCCAGCCAGTGCCAGGCTCCCCACAGGTCACGCAGACCATGCAACACGAACAAATATTGCTCAGTGCTCATCGTCTCTCCCACACCCGGGCCATCCATGTCCGGGCCTCGTCCGTCAGCTCGGCCACCCGGCCGAACCTGCCGGCGACGGTCCCGCATCGCCTGGGGATATGGGCACCAATGGCGCGCAGTCTCACCTGTAGCTGTTTCTCGGTCAGCTCCGGCAAATTCCGGCGCTTGGCGCGGTTGTTGTACGTCCTCAGGATGTCCAGGAGCAGGCAGCGCCCGGCCAGCCACTGCACCCCGCGCATCGCGTCCGTCAGACAGTCGTTGGCGGTCGATCTGACCAGCCATGAGGGCTCGGCCTTTTTCGGCTGTGGGGCCTTTGGCCTGCCAACAGGCTTTGGCGCGCTCTTCGGCGGCTTTGCCTTGGGCGGCGTGACGGCCTTGGGTTCGATCTTGGCTTGGGGTTTTTTCGTGGGCACGGCCTTGAGTTTCGGCGCGCGCGTTTGCTTCTCCACCCTGCGTTCGGCCAGGAGTTTGTCCAGGATCTCCTGCTTGCCCATGATTCGTCCGGGGAGACCCATCAGAGCACCTCCCCCCTACAACCTCAGGCTTCACACAAGCATTGACCGCCGCAGATTTGTAGAGTTCACGGCAGTACATGGCCATCACCTCGCCATAGTCTTTGCGTTGGCGACCACGGCCAAAATTGCGGCCATAGGCCACGAGAATTTGAATTTCTGTGGGAAGGGTATTCGGGTCAGCATCGAAATAAACTTTCGCAGCGCTATTAATCTGCCCGACGGTCAGACAATGGATATTCGGATAGAAAAAATCGGAATTTTCCTTAACCTTCTCCTGGTCACCGGCTTCCGGATCGCCAATCTTGCGCATCATCCTGGCAACGATGTTTTGAACATCTTGGCGCGTGGCCCCGGGGTTGCGGTCCCGAACGATTGCAACGCTGCTCATGCTCCACCTCCGTCCTCGACGTAGGCATCAACAAAGCGCTTGCCGAGAATGCGGTTGTCAAATTCCCCGTTGTCAGCAACCCTCTGCCTCCCGCCGAGCCGGGTTAAAACACGCAGTGCAACCTCGTCGGTTGGCATTTTATTCGCGGAGCTGAGGCAAGAGCCAACAATCTGCTCCCACAAAAGACGGGCCTTTGCCTTCAAATCGTCGTCGCTCGGTCCTGGTTTTTGTGTATTTGTCGGGCGACTTTGCCAGTAGCGCTTTTTTATGTAATTTGCCGGGGTTGGTATGTATTTTCCGCCGTCCGCCTGCCAATCCCACGACTCTGACCACTCGTTGAGCCTGTCGAGTTGGTAGGTCAGACCTCCGAGTTCTCGGCAAACAATATTCCACTGCTCAAAGGCCAGGGTTTTATGGCGGGCGTCTTTTTTGAAATTCAGGCCTTCAGGGTAGCCGTCAAACCACTGCTCAAATTCCAGGTTCCCAATGCCGTTTTCAAAAGAAGGACTACAGGTAGTTTTCTTTGGAGATGAAGATGAAGATGAAGAAAGAGGCGTTACTTCTGTGTTACTATCGCCGTTATTTTTGGCGTTACGGTACTTTTTTTGCCTCTCAGCGTTTGAAATTCTTACACTTTCTTCACGCTCCATTCTGCGATTGACGAGCGTTATTTTTTTGTTACGCCGCGTTACGGTCGCAACGTTTGTGTCTTCAACTTCCACCAAAAACATTTCAAAATCAGGGGACGAAAGAGACAAAACCCGGGCCAATTGCTCGGGTGTTCCGGTCAGTTTTCCACGCTCTTCCGATTCCCACATGAGGCAAAGGCAGTCGATCCAGATCCCGCGTGTGGCGTGTGAGCAAAGCCGCACGGCAGGGTCTGCCAACCAGTCTTTGACGTAGAATTGAAATGCCGGTGCTTTCGCCATCTATCCTTGACTTCCCGCCCTATCCGGGCTGTATTCCTGCCTTCTCTAATTCCCGTGAGCCCTGGTGCCCGGGGTGGTCCCGGGCCTGGGGTTCCGCGGTTTGTCTTGCAGATATTGTCCGCTAAAACAGGCCCCGCAGCAGTGCATGATCCGCGCCCACCTCTCGTCCGAGTAGTCGGGCCTGCGCACGATCACGCGCCCGCACGGGCAAAATTTCGTCTCAGGCCGTGGCACTGGTCGGCATGTCCAACTCTTCGCGGGTGATCTCCACAATGCGCTGGTTTCGCAGCCGCCTGTTTTCCTCGGCCAGGTGCTCGGACCTGGTGTGGAGTAGCCCGTTCTCAGCCACCACCCTGTCCATACGCTTAGACAGGTTTTGGGTCCGGCTCTCGGCCTTCATGGCTCTCGCCTCGGCCAGGGCCAGTTCCCTGTCCACCGCGCGGCATTCAGCCTCCCAGAACTTGGCGCGCATCACGGCGGAAAGGTTCCCGGCCGTGGTCATGCAGCGGTCAAGCAGCCTCTGGGCCCTCGTCGCTGTCCGTCTGTCTTGTGTCGTTCCCATGGTCGTCGTTGCCTCCCGTCAGGAATCGCATCCAAAATCCAGGGGAGGACATCTCCGCCCTGGAAAAACGTGAACCGCAAACGTCCTGCTCGGCGCAGAACAGGTTGCGGTAGATGGTCTTGAATTGCCGGATCTCGTCACCGGCCTTGTCCGCGTTGCGGTCGATGAGATTGGGATGTTCTCGGTTCTCGGCGAGCTGCAGCATCAGGTTGAGCGCCTTGAAAACCTCGGTGAATTGGCCGTGGATGTTATCTCCGTGGCCCGGCTGGGTTTCGCCCGGCTGCACCAATGTCAGGCCCAGGGGCTCGGCGATGATCCGCACAACGTCAGCGGCCAACTCCTGCTCCCCGGCCTCGGCCAGATCGGTGAGCATCCCCCGCAGCCAGTCGATGGGGTTGCGCTCCCAGTCCGACGAAAATTCCGGGTTGCGCCCCCAGCGGTAGAGCTGTGTTGTGCTGCGGTTTCCGAATCTTCCCTGCAATACTGGTAGGCCCAGGATGCTTCGGGCTGCGTTGAACACCTCCCAGCTCTTCACCGGGATTTCCGATTTGCGAATAGGCAAAACCTTGTTCATTTGTCCCTTCTCCTGCGTTTGCGGTTCGTCCATGGTGTACCCATGGACACCGCAGCAGACGCCCGCGTTCATTGCCGCCAAACAGATCAGGGCCTGTTGTTGACTGTCCGCATCATCCACCAGGGCCGGGTTCTCTGGTATCGCCACAATTCCGCAGCGCCCGGCCCTCTTCAAAAAATGAAGGCGGAAGCCTTGAAACAGGCACTCCGCCACCACGAGATAGACCGCTGTATGATCCAGCTTGAATTGCCGCTGTGAGCCGCAACTGTTTGGACTGCGCACTGGCCCAGGCGGTCATGCCCGACCCCAACGATGAGGGATGGTTCCTGGCAACGACGACGTGCACCGTTCCAACCAAGAGCTTTCTCCCAGGGTGGGTTTGCTTGAACTGGAGGCCTCCGAAACATCTCAGGCTCCTCAAGCAGCATCGTCATCAGCGTCAGCCGCGCCGCTCCATAGGGGAGTAGCCGCGTCAGGGCCAATGACCGCCATGAGCTTGTGCCACGTCGAAAGATTACACGACTCTGCTTTGCGCAGGGCGTAGATCGTTGAGGCAGGCACACCGGATTTCTCAGCGAGTTCGGCGACCGAAACCCCGGACTTGTCCAGATAGCGATTGATGATATTCTTGATGCTCATGTCCCCCACCTTACAGAAAACAAGAATACAGGTCAATTAAATTCCAGAAAACGCGACAAAGATGACAAAGCCAGAACCGGAGGGTATCTTGATCTCGGAGGTAGGAATGCAAACATACGAGAAACTTCTCGACTGGGTCAGGAGAAAGGCAGCCTCCGAAAAGTACCCCTCAGCGTCTAAACTTGCGGAAGCCTTGCAATTGTCGAGCAAGTCCAAGTTGTACACAGCCCTCAAGAACGAAAGCGTGCCAAAGGCGGATGAGTTTCTGAGGTGGGTGGAATTTTTGGGCGCGAAGATCTTTCTCCCGGAGGAGTTGGAAAAGCTGAACTCCGAATACTACCCCGTTCCCAAAGTCTTGGCCCGTCCCCAGGCGGGAACGGGAGGGCTACAGGTCAACGACACCATCACGGGCTTCTATGCCTTCCAGTATGCCTGGTTGAGGTCCAAATGCGTGCCCTCGGACTGTGTGCTGATGGAGGTGGTGGGTGACTCCATGTCCCCGACCATTGAGGAAAAAGATGTCGTCCTGATCAACCAGGGGTCCGAGGGTAAGGAGGTATACCCCGGAAAAATCTACGTTTTGAGGATTGAGGACACCATAGCCATCAAGCGCTTGGAGAAACACCCGGGCGAACTGATCTTGAGGTCCGACAACCCCACCTACGAGAGAATGGCCATCCCACTGGACGAATCCACCAACATGGAAATTATCGGCAAGGTTATCTGGATCGGTAAAGAAGTTTAGCTATTATTATCGGCTTACCGCCTGCCCTGCCGCCCACCCGGGCGGCTTTTTTATGTCCTCTTGATTATGTAATTCGAGAATATTTGTTGACTCAGTTATTGTTTTCTGTAATCCTTGCCTCAACAGCTTGACCACGCCTCCTGGAAGGCCCCGAAGCACGGCACGGCGAATAGCCAGCCTAGTAGGGGCCGACCAGGAGGAGGAGGGGAAGCGAAGCCGAGAAGCCCGAGCAGTAAGCAAGTAGATGTTGAGTGCCACCACATCGCTAACAAAAAAATGTGCCAGCACATCGATAAAAGTTCTCTGACAATCGAATAGCCACTACGTCATTCTGTGAACACCAAATTCATTTCGGAGGTGTTCATGGA
>Ga0180007_10000283_pt1 | contig 90826 bp, 78 predicted proteins | sample MM_PC_MetaG_FD_121122 | JGI IMG/M metagenome (GOLD analysis project Ga0180007, IMG submission 121122) | Groundwater microbial communities from the Aspo Hard Rock Laboratory (HRL) deep subsurface site, Sweden - MM_PC_MetaG | ecosystem: Environmental > Aquatic > Deep subsurface > Groundwater...
AAGAAGGCTACCAGTTGGCAGAGGTAGGACGATCGCCCTCAGAGCGTCCAGAACAACAAACACGTCTCAGGGTGGTCAGAATTCGGTGAGCACAGATGGTCAATTTTCGGTTGTCACTACTAGGCATCAATATATCTTGATTTCAACAGGTTAATACAGAATGGGAAAAAACCAAGTCCCGGCACGCCTTTAATTATTGTCTGTTTTTTCCGGACTTTTCGCGTTCTTGTCAATAACTGTCTGACATTTGTCCGGTTTACATGGATGAAAGCATGGCCACCTGCCTGTTGCCAGCTTAGAGGGTATTGGCTATGTGCCATGTGCTTGGAACTCTCCCCACGAATGGGCATCGTGCCCCGGGGCCACCCCTTGCAGCAACACATTACGGAGGACGGATGATGCGAAAATGTTTGCCCTTGTTCCTGCTGGCCTTTTTGGCCCTGGGATCAACCTGCTTCGCCGAAGACATGAAAGTTGGATTTGTCTATGTGTCCCCGGTGGGCGACGCCGGATATTCCTATGCCCATGATCAGGGCCGTCTGGCTGTCGAAGCCATGGACGGTGTGACCACGTCGTTTGTCGAATCCGTCGCGGAAGGCCAGGATTCCGAACGTGTCATCATGAACATGGCCCGCAAGGGGTATGACGTCATCTTCGCTACCAGCTACGGCTACATGGACCCCATGCTCAAGGTGGCCAAGGATTTTCCCAAGGTCAAGTTCCTGCACTGCTCCGGCTACAAGAACGCTGAAAACATGGCCAACTATTTCGGGCGCATCTATCAGGCCCGTTACCTGACCGGCATGGTCGCGGGCGCCATGACCAAGTCCAACGTCCTGGGCTACGTGGCGGCCTTCCCCATCCCCGAAGTCATCCGCGGCATCAACGCCTTCACTCTCGGCGCCCAGGCCGTCAATCCCGACGTGCAGGTCCGCGTGGTCTGGACCAAGACCTGGTACGACCCGGCGACGGAAAAAGAGGCCGGCAAGTCCCTGCTCGACGTCGGCTGCGACGTCATCGCCCAGCATCAGGATTCCCCCGGCCCGCAGGAAGCCGCCCAGGAACGCGGCGTTTACTCCGTGGGCTACAACACCGACATGTCCGCCTTTGCGCCCAAGTCGCACCTGACCGCGGCCATCTGGAACTGGGGCCCGTTCTACACGGAAATGGTCCAGCAGATCAAGGACGGCACCTGGAAGAGCGACTTCTACTGGTACGGACTGGACAAGGGCATCGTCGACATCGCGCCTTTCGGCGAAATGGTTCCGGCCGATGTGCAGAAAACCGTTCTCGACAAGAAGGCGGAGATCGCCTCCGGCGCCTATCAGGTCTTCACCGGGCCCATCAAGGATCAGGCCGGCGTCGAAAAAGTCGCCGCCGGTACGGTCATGGCCGATGGCGACCTGCTTGGATTCAACTGGTTCGTGCAGGGCGTTGTCGGCACCCTGGAATAAGGTCCCTCGATGCTTCAACTCAGCGCCGTACGACGACAGGAGCCCCTTGGGTGGGGCTCCTGTCTTGTTTTTCTGGCAGCCCTCGCCCTGGCTTTTGTCGTCAGCGGTCTGCTCCTGGCCATGCAGGGCAAGCCGCCCGCAAGCGCCCTGTGGTTGCTTGTGCACAGCGCCTTCGGCTCCGGCTATGCCCTTGAGGACTGCCTGATCAAGGCCATTCCCATTTTTCTGTGTTCCCTTGGCGTAGGCCTGACTTTCCGCCTGCAGATCTGGAACATCGGAGCGGAAGGCCAGTTTGCCCTGGGAGCCGTGGGCGCGACCTGGGCCGCCCTGACCTTTCCCGACTGGCCCTGGTACACCCTGCTGCCGACCATGCTGATCTGCGCCTCGCTGACCGGCAGCCTGTGGGGGATCATTCCCGCCGTGCTGCGTCTCAAGCTCAGGACCAACGAGATCATCGTCACGTTGATGCTCAATTACGTCGGCATCCTGATTCTCGAATATCTCGTCTATGGCGCATGGAAGGATCCGGGCAGTTTCGGCTTTCCCATGACCAGCGAATTCGTGCCTGCCGCCGTGGTCGCGCGCATCGGCGACACCCGCCTGAACTGGGGCCTGCTGCTCTGCCTGGCCGTCGGAGTGCTGATGACGGTTTTTCTGCGTTCCACCCGACTGGGCTTCGAGCTTCGGGCCTGCGGCGAAAACGTCCGCGCGGCCCGCTACGCCCGCATGCCCTACTCCCTGCTGGTGATTCTGGTCATGGGAGTGAGCGGGGCCCTGGCCGGTTGGGCCGGTTTTCTGGAAGCCTCGGCCACCCTCGGACGCCTGCAACCGAGCATCATGTCCGGCTACGGCTACACGGCCATTGTCGTGGCCTGGCTCGCCAACCTCAATCCCCTGATCATCGCAGTGTCCTCCTTTCTTCTGGCCGGACTGCGCGTGGGCATGGAAAGCCTGCAGCTCGACCTGCAGATTCCGGCGGCCTTCGGCGCCATCATGGAAGGCTTCATCCTTCTGGCCGTACTGGCCGGAGGCTTCTTCTCGCGTTACCGCCTGCACCTGCGGAGGATCGGATGACCCCTGAAATTCTGCTCGCCCTGCTGGCGGCCACGGTTCAGGCCGGAACCCCGATCCTGTACGCCACCCTGGGCGAAATCCTCACCGAGAAAGGCGGCATCCTGAACCTCGGCGTGGAAGGCATGATGCTGGTCGGCGCCCTGGTCGGATTCCTCACGGCCCTGCACACGGGCTCGCCCGTGCTGGCCTTCGTGGCCGGCGGATTGGCAGGAGCCTGCATGGCCGCGCTGCACGGCGTCGTCTGCATCTGGTTCATGGGCAACCAGGTCGTCTCCGGGCTGGCCCTGACCATTTTCGGCACGGGTCTGGCCGGATTTTTCGGCACGCCCTACATCGGCCGCACCGCCCCCGGCTTCGACAAGTTTTCCCTACCCGTTCTTGGCGATCTGCCCGGCCTGGGCACGATCTTCTTCCAGCAGGACGCCCTGGTCTATCTCTCCTACATCATTCCGCCGCTGCTGTGGGCCTTCTTCCGCTACACCCGCTGGGGCATGGCCATCCGCGCCGCCGGGGAGAGTCCCGCCGCGACACGGGCCGCAGGCCTGAACGTATTGGCCTATCGCTGGGCGGCGCTGCTGGGAGGCGGGATGCTGGTCGGTTTCGGCGGAAGCTATCTGAGCCTCGCCTACACCCATTTATGGACCAACGGACTGACCGCCGGACGCGGCTGGATCGCGGTGGCCCTGGTCATCTTCGCCTTCTGGCGCCCGAGCCGCGCCATGATCGGAGCCTATCTTTTCGGCGGAGTGATGGCCTTCCAGCTCCGCCTGCAGGCCATGGGCACGGCGCTGCCGTCGTCCATCCTGCTCATGCTGCCCTATGTGTTGACCATCGCGGCCCTGGCGTTCTCGTCATGGCGCAGCGACCGCACCCAAGCCCCGGCCGCTCTGGGCGTGAACATGGAACCTTCTGAATAGGATACGTTTATGACCGAAAACAGATATCAGCGCACCTACCCCATTTCCTGGGACCAGCTGCACCGTGATGCCAAGGCCCTTTCCTGGCGCCTTCTGGACAAGGACTTCTTCAATGGCATCATCGCCGTGACCCGTGGCGGCCTTGTGCCCGCGGCAATCATCGCCCGCGAGTTGGACATCCGCCTGGTGGATACGATCTGCGTGTCCAGCTATGACTGGAAAAACCAGAAAGGCGAGGTCAAGTTGTTGAAGGGCATCGAGGGCAACGGCGAGGGCTGGCTCATCATCGACGATCTGGTCGACACCGGCCGCACCGCCAAGCTCATCCGCGAACTGCTGCCCAAAGCCCACTTCGCCTCCGTCTACGCCAAACCCGCAGGACGCCCGCTGGTGGACACCTTCGTGACCGAGGTCAGCCAGGACACCTGGATCCTTTTTCCGTGGGACACGGAATCGCAGTTCGTACAACCCATCGCCGGGATGCGGCAGGGCTGAGGAATGCCAGCTTCCACGGCCGTGGTCAGTCTGCGCGGCATCACCAAGGTCTTCGGCGCGGTGCGGGCCAACAACGACATCAGCCTGGACATCCACGCGGGACGGATAAAAGCCCTGCTTGGCGAAAACGGGGCGGGCAAGAGCACGCTCATGTCCATTCTGGCCGGACATTACCTGCCCGACAGCGGCCAGATCCTCATCGACGGCCATGATAGTTTGCTCCGATCGACCAAGGACGCCATCAAGGCCGGAATCGGCATGGTCTACCAGCACTTCATGCTGGTGGAGGCCATGACCGTGGCCGAAAACGTTTTCCTGGGCCAGGAGCCGGGATTTTTCCTCTCTCCCAAGGCCATGCGTGAACAGGTCCGGACGCTGGCGCAGAGTTTCGGCCTGGATATCGACCCGGCCGCCCGCGTGGCCGACCTTTCCATGGGCGAAAAGCAGCGCGTTGAAATTTTAAAGCTCCTGCAGCGTAAAAGCCGCATTCTCATCTTCGACGAACCCACGGCCGTGCTCACCCCTCAGGAGGCGCAGCAGCTCTTCATGGCCCTGCGCAGCATGGCGGCCCAGGGCAAGGCCATCGTCTACATCTCCCACAAGCTGGGCGAGGTCATGGCATTGGCCGACGAGATCGCCATCCTGCGCCGGGGCGAAGTGGTGGATGAGCTTCCGGCGAGCGAAGTACATTCACAAGCCGATCTGGCCAGACGCATGGTCGGCCGGGAAGTGCTGCTGGAAGTGCAGCGCGAACCCATGGAACTGCGGCAGAACGTGCTGCGCATAGAGAACGTCGGCACCGAAACGTTACGGGATGTCTCTTTAAGCCTCCGGCAGGGAGAAATCCTGGCCGTGGTCGGCGTGGCCGGCAACGGCCAGAAAGATCTGGTCGAAGTCGTGTGCGGCCTCAAGGAACCACGCACAGGCGAGATCAACGTCCTCGGCAAGAGCTGGCAGACCTTTTTTTCCGAACCATCCTGGCAGGGGGGCCTCAGCTACATCCCCGAAGACCGCATGGGTCTGGCGGTCTGCCGGGGCATGGATCTGGTCGACAATTTTCTGCTGACCACGCGCCAAGGATACAGCTCTTCCGTCTGGCTGCAGCGCGACAAGGCCAAATCCGTGGCCCAGGATCTGGTTCGGCAGTTCAAGGTCTCGCCGCCTGACGTGAACTGTCAGGCCAGACAGCTTTCCGGCGGCAACCTGCAGAAGATGGTCCTGGCCCGGGAATTCCATCGCAGACCGCGCCTCATCGTGGCCGAACAGCCCACCCAGGGCCTTGACGTCTCGGCCATCGAGGAAGTCTGGGCAACCCTGCTCGCGGCCCGCGAAGAGGCCGGGATACTCCTCGTCACCGGCGATCTGTCCGAGGCTCTGGCCCTGGCCGATCGCGTCGCGGTCATGTACGGAGGGGCCATCGTGGACACGTTCCCCGCGGACGACCGGCAACGCGTCGACCGCATCGGACAGATGATGGCCGGCATGAAGCCCGACGAAAATGACTGAACTCCATGAAAACCATGGGCAGCTCACGGTGAACGCCGCCGGGCGGTCCTGGATCCTGGAGCGCCCGGCGGATCTGGAGTCCCTCTGGCAGTCCATGGACGAGAACGACCCGGAAGCCGAAGAGCACATCCCCTACTGGGTGGAACTCTGGCCCGCGACCCTGGCCCTTTGCGGCTGGCTGGCCCGGCAGGATCTGGCCGGACGCAGATGCCTGGATCTGGGCTGCGGGCTGGGGTTGTCGGCCCTGGTGGCAGCGAATCTTGGCGCGCAGGTCGTCGGGATGGACTACGAGCACGGCGCCTTGTATTTTGCAGCCCGAAACACCCGCATCAACTCCGTCCCTTCGCCGCTTTGGGTGCGCATGGACTGGAACAACCCGGGTTTTGCGCCGGCCTCTTTCGAGCGCATCTGGGGCGGCGACATTTTCTACGAGCAGCGGTTTTTCGAACCTCTGGAAAATCTTTTGCTGCGCAGCCTGGCTCCGGGCGGCCGGGTCTGGTTCGGCGATCCCGAGCGGACCGTGTCGAGCACGGTATGGTCCAGGTTTTCCCGCCGTGGCTGGCGGGTCAGGAATCAGGGTCAGGAAGTGGTCCCCTTTGAGCAGGCCCGCATGACGGTCAACGTGTGGGAACTCTTCCGCCCGCAATGATGTAAGGAGAAAAAATGGGTCAGACTATTCGTTTTGGGGTGTCCCTGGACTCCGATCTGCTGGAAAAATTCGACGCACTGTGCGAGGAACGCTGCTATCAGACACGCTCCGAAGCCATCCGCGACCTTATCCGAGGCACTCTGGTGCAAAAGGAATGGGAAGACCTGAACAAGGAGATGGTCGGCACCCTGACCCTGGTCTATGACCACCATCATTCGGATCTGGCGCAAAAGATGACCGAGATCCAGCACTCATCCCTTGATGTCATTGTCACGTCCCTGCACATCCATCTTGACCACCACAACTGCATGGAGGTGCTCATTTTGCGCGGTCCGGGTCAGGACATCAAAGCCACCGCCGAACGACTCATCTCCACCAAGGGCGTGAAACACGGCAAGCTGAATCTGGCCACCACCGGACAGGATCTCGCCTGATGCGCGACGTCCAGAGCGGGCCTGCGGATGTGGCCCTGCGCATCGACCGCGTTGGGGTCAAGAATCTGTCCATTCCCCTGACTGTCCGCGACCGGGCCAAAGGACGCCAGCACACCGTGGCCAGGGTGGATTTGAGCGTCGATCTGCCGGCCGAATTCAAGGGCACGCACATGAGCAGGTTTCTGGAAGCCCTGCGTGACATGGACACGACCCTGGACGCGGCCAGCTGCAAAAATCTGCTCCTTGATCTGCGGGACCGCCTGCATGCCAAAAGCTCGCACCTGTGCTTTCTTTTCACCTATTTTTTGGAACAGCGCGCTCCGGTAACCGGCAGTCCGGCGCTGATGGACTATTCCTGCTTCCTGCGCGGCGTGTTGCAGGACGGGGAGGTCAGCCTGATGCTGGGGGTCGAGGTACCGGTCATGACCGTGTGCCCCTGCTCCAAGGCCATCTCGAAGGAGGGTGCCCACAGTCAACGGGCCATGGTCCGCATCGAGGCGCAGTGCCTGGGCATGCTCTGGGTCGAGGATCTCATCGCCATCGCCCAGGAGTCCGGTTCTTCCCCGGTTTACGCGCTCTTGAAACGCGAGGACGAAAAATTCGTGACCGAAGCGGCCTTTGCCGCCCCGACTTTCGTGGAGGATGTGGTGCGGGGCGCGGCATCCCGCCTGGCCGCACATCCCAAGGTGAAGGGTTTTAGGGTCGAGGTGGAATCGTTTGAATCCATTCACAACCACAGCGCCTATGCCTGCATCGATCAGATGGCCGAAGGCGCGGACACCTCCCACACAAACTCTTGACGTGAATCCTGCCCGCGTTAGAATAAAAAAATGAGCGGAGGTGCACCATGATGGAAAATGTCCAGGCCATGCAGGGCATCAGTTTTTCCCAACAGGTCACGGCCAACAACGTGGCCAACATGAACACGAACGGCTTTCATTCCAGCCGGGTGGAATTTGAGACCGGCCCGAATGGTCAGGGCGTGCAGGTGCAGGATGTCTACGAAAACACCTCTGCCGGGCCACTTGTGCCGGGCGGTGAGTACGTCGAAACCGACGAGGGGCTGCACTACGAAGAAATGCTGGTCGAAGGCTCGAACACCGATCTGGCCACGGAAATGGTGCAGATGATCGAAAACGAGCACGCCTTCGCCGCCAACGCCGCCGCCCTGCACACCAGCCTGGACATGACCGGGGTGATCATCAATATGATGGTCTGATTTTTTTCAAAGATGAAAGGCTACAAGGCCGCTTTCCGCAAGGGAGGCGGCCTTTTTTCACGCCCATCGACCGGCTTCTCCTCAAAGACATGGATCCCCGCCTTCGCGGGGATGACACCGTGTTCGTACGGCCAGCCGCTCGCGAATGCATCAGGTCGGAAGAAAAAGACACATCCTCTCCGGGAAACGTCATCCCCGCGAAGGCGGGGATCCATTGGCCTTTCCGAACACGAGAAACGTCTCCACCAAATAGCCTGCACAACTCCAGCCCCTAAACAGGGTGCAGGGGGCTCGCCCCCTGCCCGCCGGAGGCATCATCCTCCCCTCTAATGCCGCTCCTCGGCCAACCTTCGCAAATCATCCGGACTGAAAGCGTAAGGCTCCCGGCAGAATTCGCAGGTGATGACGGTGTCCTCGTTCTGCTCGGCAAGGCTTTTGATTTCTTCCACGCCAAGGGTGATGAGCGCCTGCTCGATGCGGTCGCGGGAGCAGCCGCAGTGGAAGGCCACGTCCTGGTGTCCGAGAATCTCAAAGGGGATATCCCCGAAAATCCGATCCAGGATCTCTTTGGGAGTGGCCCCGTCCAGGAACATCTTGGCCAGGGGCGGCAAAGACTGTATCCGCCGCATCAAATTATCGAGAGCCTCTTCGTTGGCCGGGGGCAGGGACTGGATCAGAAATCCTCCGGCCACGGCGATGCCGCCCTGCGCGTCGGGGATGGTGGTCAGGCCCATGGCCGAAGGCGTCTGCTCCGAATCCGTCAGGTAGTAGGCGATATCCTCGGCGATTTCGCTGGTCACGAGATTGACCACGCCCTGATAGGGGGCCTTGAGCTGCAAGTCCTTGGTCACGGTCAAAAGGCCGGCCCGCCCCAGAGCGCCGGGGATGTCGAAGCGGCCATCCTTAAGCGGCAGATCCACCGCCGGATTGCCCACGTAGCCATGCACGAGGCACATGGGGTCGGCCTCGACCACGATCTTGCCGAGCGGACCGTTCCCCTCGAATTTGAGGGACACGCGCTGCCGCCCCTTGAGCAGCGCGCCCAGAAGCACGGCGCCCGTCATGGCCCGGCCCAGAGCCACGGAAGCGGTTGGCAGGGTGGCGTGCCGGGCACAGGCCTCACCTACCGTGGCGGTGGTCAGGCAGGCCATGGCGCGTACGTTGGCTTCATCGGAAATGACGCGGACAAGCTGATCGTTCATCAATCTTCGGCGCGGAGACCCCTTTCTTCAGGCGGGGGAGGAAGCGCCGCCTCTTGGTTTCCTCTTGTTTCTTCTTGACCCTTACGCAAAACTAATGCATATATGAATAATGCAACGCACTGTCCGACTCAAACTTCACCCCGCACCCGATCAGGCTGCGGCTCTTTGCGAAACTCTGGCCATGGTCCGCGACTGTTTTGACACTGTCGCGGCATACGGTTGGGATCAGGGGATGAAGAATGGCGTCGCGCTTCACAAAGCCACCTATTACCCGCTCAGGGAGAAGCACCCTAGCGTGCCCGCGCAACTCGTCTGCGCGGCCAGAGTCAAGGCCACCGAGGCGCTTGCTTCCGCTTTTGCGCTGAAGGCCAAGGGCCGCAAGGTCCATTGCCCGCGCGCGAAGGTTGGCAGTATTCGTTATGACGCCCGGTCGCACCGGGTGCTTCCGGGCGAGGCGAGTCTCGCGACCATCGTCGGTCGCATCAAAGTCGCCTGGACGGCGAACACACATGCCGCGGCCATTCTGGCCAAGGCCGTCGAATTCGACTCCTCCGACCTTCTTTATCGGGAAGGTACCTGGTGGCTGCATACAGTCCTCACTCTGCCCGACGAACCCTTTTCCCCTTCGGGAAAGGCTGTCGGCGTGGATCTTGGAATTAATCGACCAGCGGTCACGTCCGGAAACGAGTTTCTGGGCGAAGCACGCTGGAAGGAAATCGAAAAACGGTATTTCCGGCTCAAACGCAATCTCCAGGCCAAAGGCACTGCCTCCGCCAGGCGCCATCTTCGACGCGTCAGGCATCGGCAGCAACGGTTCAGGCGTGATTGCGACCATGTCCTCTCCAGGAGGATTGTGGATATGGCCGGCAATGGGTCCGTGATCGTGCTGGAAAACCTCAAAGGCATCCGCTCCACCACCAAACAGCGTGGCAAGCGCCAGCGGCGCAGACACCATGGGTGGAGCTACGAACAGCTCAAAGCCTTTCTCGAATACAAGGCCGAGGCGGCCGGTTGCCGCGTCGAGACCGTCGACCCGAGGAAGACAAGCCAGCGCTGTTCGAAATGTGGATACACAGCACGCTCCAACCGCAAGAACCAGAGCCTTTTCGTCTGCGGCGCTTGCGGCTTCTCGCTTAACGCGGACCTCAACGCCGCCAGAAACATAGCCTGGAAATACCTTGTCCAGGACGGCATGCCCGCCCTGAGCGGGCCGCCTGTCAACCGGCCCATCGTAACGCATGTTGAAGCCAAAGCCTCCTAGAGGAATCGCGGCTGAGTGTAGTTACAAGCCTCATCCTTCAGGGCGAGGTCGTTGACACGTGATTATCCAGATTGAGTTGAATTTCGAAAAACAAGCGGCAGCCGGGGGCCAAGGGCAATACCCTCGGGACTGACGTGCACGACATGGGGCAGGAACTCAACGCCCCTGTCCGCGGCCATCCAGAACAGCTCGGCAAAGCGCGGATCTATGAAGTCCGCCGGGCCGAAGCACCCGCCATCAGGGCGTTGCACCGCCAAAAAGACCCCTACGCGCACGCCACGCTGCGCGAGAGTCATGAGTTCGAGCAGATGTTTTTGCCCGCGCGCCGTGACCGCGTCCGGAAAACAGGCCACGCCATCCTCGACCATGGTCACGTTCTTGGCCTCGATCCAGAAGTCCCCGGCGGGACCGGACAGTCGGGCGTCAAGCCGCGAATCCCCATGCACCGCCTCGGGCATGAACTCCGAATACCCATGAAGTTCCGGAATGGCCGACGCTTCCCAGGCTTTTTTGAGCAGACGGTTGGGTGTTGACGTATTGACCCCGATCCAATCGCCACAAGGGCGGACCAACTCCAGGGTATAGGGCAGCTTTCGCTTCAGGGAACCGGCCGGAGAGATGAAGACCTCCATGCCGGGGCGCAGCAGGCCCAGCATGGAGCCGGAGTTGTTGGTGTGGACCGTCACCCGCTGGCCATCCAGCAGTACGTGGACCAGAAAGCGTTTTTCGCGGGCAATGAAGGTGGCGTTACGGCTTCGGGGTGGAAACTTCAAGAGATGATGCATTTTTGGAGTTGCTTTTCCGTCATAATCTTGACAGTTAGGCAGTATCGGAACAGCGTTGAAACCCGTTCCCGTTCCAGGAGAGTCCATGACATTTGATACGTGTGGAATAATTGGAAAGAGTTCCGCCTTGCAAGAGGTATTTCGGATCCTCGCCAAAGTGGCCCCTTCGGACAGCACCGTTTTGGTCTCGGGGGAGTCCGGTACCGGCAAGGAACTCCTGGTCCGCGCCCTGCACCGCAACAGCACGCGGGCGGACAAGCCCTTCGTGCCCATCAACTGCGGGGCCATCCCCCGCGAACTGCTGGAATCCGAGCTCTTCGGGCATGAAAAAGGCGCTTTCACACATGCCATCCGGACCAAGATAGGCCGCTTCGAGATGGCCCATGGCGGCACGGTGTTCCTGGACGAAATTGGGGAGATGGAACTGTCCCTGCAGGTCAAGATCCTGCGCGTGCTGCAGGAACGGGAATTTGAGCGGGTCGGACGGCAAGACCATCAAGACCGACGTGCGCGTGGTCGCGGCGACCAACCGCGACCTGGAAGAGGAGGTCCGCAAGGGTTCCTTCCGCGAAGACCTCTTTTACCGCCTGAATGTCATCCCCATTGCTCTGCCTCCCCTGCGCGATCGCGGCGGGGATGTGCTGGTCCTGGCGCATCATTTTCTGAAGCAGTTCTGCGCAAATCGCCGGCAATGCGTTCTTGAGATGGCCGATGACGCACGAGACATCCTGGCCCGCTATTCCTGGCCCGGCAACGTGCGCGAGCTGGAAAACTTCATGGAACGCATGTCCATCCTTTGCGACGCCGATCACATCGGCATCTTCGACCTGCCCGATAAAATCCTGCGCGAAACCGGAGTCGAGGTCCCCAAGCGGCCAATGCTGACAGTGGACGCAGGCTTTCGCTGGCCAGAACTCCAGGACATGCGGGACCAGCAGCTTGGCCTGAAAGAATTCCTGGATCAGATCGAGGAACGGCTTTTGAGCGAAGCCTTGGGGGAAGTGGACGGGGTCAAGAACAAGGCCGCCGAAGTTTTGGGCATCAAGCGGACCACCCTCATAGAGAAACTGAAAAAAAAGAATATGTTATAACAATGTGCCCAATTCTTGCTTACAGCAGCTCGTGCACACACGCCCCATTGCCAGCCTGATCTGGCTTCTTGTTTCGGCCATTCTTGGCCTGATACCACTGCACGCCGCCCATGGCGCGATTCTGACGTGGAACAAGCTGGCGCAGGGCGAGTCGATTGTCTTCAAGTTCGACTCAGCCCTGCCCGGAGTGGAACCCAGACAGCGCGGCCTGACGCAAATCCAGATTCCCGTACCCTGGAGTTTCTGGAAAAATGAACGCAAGCCAGTAATCCCGGATCTCTTTTCATCCGAGCTGTTCAAAGAGATCCTGATCAACCCGGACGGCATTTTCATTCAAACGCGCTCATCCGACTTCATTCTATCCTCTTCCGCCGATCCCAAGCGCAAAGAGCTGACTATCGAGTTGTATCCTCCCGCTCCGTATGAACCCGAAAACCCGGACCCGGGCACGCCCGAACCCACACCAGGCGGCAATGAAACCGCCACCGATGTCAACGCCACGCCCGAAACTTCGCCGCCTCCCGAGCAGGCCACGCAGAGCGACCTCGCTGAAAACTCGACCCTACAAGCCCCGGCCACGCCGAATTGGTCTGCAGCATCGAACCCAGGCAATGGTGTTGGCACCGACCAGCCAGACCTGCCGGCGCAAAACTCGTCACTTTCGGGTCTATCTGCCGTGCGCAGCAAGATATTTCGTCCCGGCCAGCACGAGGCCCCGAGCAGTGCGCTGGAGGATTCCACGCAGTCCGTGCTGCGCCTCCCCATCGACCGCAACGCAACGTCTCCCGACTTTGTGCGGGAGACGCCCCCCCGCGACGAGACGCAAACAAATGCTGGCGCCCCAGTACAAATCCTTCCCGCAACCGTGCCCGCCACGGCCACGAAAGCAGAACAGAATGAGGGCCCGCTCACGGAGCAGGAAGAAGGAAAAGAGCCTGTCACGGCTGCTGCCAATCAGACGGGCGAACTCCCGGACACAAACCAGACCGGGATCGCATCTGCGGTTCCAGTCGCCGCCGTGGCCACGGAAACGACCGGCAACGAGACCGTCAGCACCGCGCCCTCTGAGGTCACCCTTTCTGAAACAATACTGTCCGAGCCGCAAATGCCGGGGGATGCCCCGGCAAACCAGACCATGAACGCATCTGAGGGCGAGGCTCAAGACAACAGCACGGCCGAACTGGAAGAGTTGTACAAGACCGCCCAAACCGCTTTGATCGCCGAAGACCTGAAGACCGCCCGCGCGGCCGTGACACAGATGATCGAGCATCCCAAATGTCCCGAACCGCTGTATGAAGAATTGCTGTACACCCTCGCCGACATCACCATGAAAGAAGGCCTTGAAGACCTTGAAGGCAATTTCGCGTCCATCCTGGAAGCCTACGAAGCAGCCAAAAACTCGAACCTGGACTCACGCAATGTGCCCGAGGCCATCTCCCGCATGGGATACCTGCACCTCTTCGTGGGCAACGTGCCCGAGGCGAAAGGTTACTTCGACCTCTTGCGCAGGAAATACCCGGACGACCGCCGAGTGGCCATGATCGACTACTACTGGGGCGAACACTACCTGCGACAAAAAGACTATGGCCGAGCCGCCGAACACTTCCAATACTCGATCCAGAACTTCCCCATGAGCCTGGCCGTGCAGCCGAGCACTGTTGGCCTGCTCCGTGCTTTCACCGGGCTGGGCTATTTCGACAAGGCCCTTGAAGTTGTGAACAGCATCGAAAGACGTTGGCCAAGCTATTACCTGAGCGACCCGTCCTTCCTGATGTCCGCCGGATATGCCGCCATGCTCAGTGGCAACCTGCCGCGGGCCAAGGATTATTTCTGGGCCTATGCCAACATAGTCCCGGACGCCCAGGATGTGGACGTGGCCATGGCGCGTATCGGCGACATCCTCCTGAAAGAGAATAATCCCGACGCGGCCCGCGAAATATACCACCGCACCTCCGAGGCCTATCCTGCCAGAGAGGGCGGCCTCATCGCCAAGATGCGCCTGGCCGAGGAAGGCGTCCTCGACCAGCCGAGCAGTGCGGACATGAACCCCGTATTCAGCCGCCCCGAATCGAACCCTGAGCAGATTTACAACAGCATCCTGGAACACGCGGACAGCTCTCTGGCCCCCGTGGCGAGGCTGAAGCTTGCCATGTGGCACCTCTGGAACAAGAAGTATGCCGCAAGCCTGGAGGAAATTCGCCGTTTCCAAGACGACTATCCGAGGCACGAACTGCTGCCCAAGGCACGGGAAGTGGCGGACACGGCACTGCGGGACTGGATCACAAACGATCTGGAGCTTGAAGATTACAAGGGTGCGGTGCTGCACTGGAGCGCACACGAAAACCTGTACCAGGATCGAGACATGGACCCGAAGATCAGGCTGATCGTAGCGACGTCCTTCATGCAGACCGGGCGCCCGCAGGAAGCCCTGGATATGGCCAGACCTTTTGTTTTTGGTTCCGTCCCCCGAGGGGAATTTTCAGAACCGGGCCTTGAATTGACACTGGCCATGCAGGTGGAGCTTCAGCAGTGGCAGGACATTCTGGACCTCTCCAAGCAGGTTGCATCCTGGAATCTGACACCGGAGCGACAGCGTCAGCTCGATTATGCGACAGCCCTGGCCCATGAAAAGCTGGAGCAGTCCGTAAGGGCCAGGCCGCTGTGGACCAAGCTGGCCACGGACATGGACCTGACCGATACGCAACGGGGCTACGCCCACTATTTTCTGGGCCGGGAAGCGCTGGGCGCAGGAAAACTGGAGCAGGCCATCATTCTGGGGCAGGAAGCCCTCTCGCTGCTGCAAAAAGAAAAAAGCGACGTACCCAAACTTAAAGAAACGCTGGAGCTCCTTATCCAGGCCGCCGAAAAAGGCGGTAGCGCCCAGGACGCTCTGGCCTGGACCCTGGAATACGACGGCTATGTTGCCGAGAGTGATCCCGACTGGCCAGCGCACACCTACCGCAAGGCCATGCTTTTCAAGAAGAACTCGAAAACAGACCAATGGCGTGAAAACTTGAACCGCCTCAAGGAACTCTTCCCAAATTCCCTGCATGGTCGTATGGCTGCCGCTGAACTCGAAGGGACACGACTTGAAAGGGAAGTGCAAAAATTTCGCTAGGAGGCAGATATGAGTGTTGATCGCGAGCCCGTTGTCGCGGGCCAGTTTTATGCCGCACGTCAGGACCAGTGGCTGGCAACCGTGCGGGTCTGCATGCGCGGGGAGAAAGAGAATGAGAAAATCACCAAGCTGGCCATGGTTCCCCACGCCGGCCATGTTTTTTCCGGAGGCGTGGCGGGCCAGACCCTGGCCCGGGCCAAGCTGACGGACACGGTGCTGCTGCTTGGCCCCAACCATACCGGCATGGGCGCGCCACTGGCCGTGTGGCCGGACGGCAAATGGCTCCTGCCCGGCGCGGCCATGGACGTGGACGCCGAACTTGCCGCCGCGCTCCTTGCGGCCGAACCGGCCATGAGCGCCGACCGCGCCGCCCACCTTCAGGAACATTCCCTGGAAGTGGTCCTGCCCTTTTTGTGGGCCAAGAACCCTGACATGCGCATCGTCCCCATTGCCGTGGGCGATCCTCGGCCGCACAAGCTCGGTGGCGCGGCATCCAAGATCGCCGAAGTGCTCGCCGCCCTTGGCCGCGAAGTCTCCATCGTTGTCAGCTCGGACATGAACCATTTTGCGTCCGATGAAAAAACCCGCGTCATCGATCAGCACGCGCTGGACCGCATCCTGGCCCTGGACCCCATGGGCTTTTACGGCACGGTCAAGACGGAGAACATCTCCATGTGCGGCGTGCTGCCCATGACCCTCGGGCTGCATCTGGCCAACATCCTGGGCGCGAAAAAGGCCGAACTGGTGGCCTACGCCACCTCCGGGGATGTGAACGGAGACATGTCGAGAGTGGTGGGCTACGCCGGGGTCATCATCGAATAAGATCGGCGGCGGAAAAAAAAGCGGGAAAGGGGCCTTTTGGCCCCTTTGCTTTTGTCTCTAGCTGACTGTTGAAAAACTCGAAATTCGCAGGCCGTTCAAAAATGGTGAGATGCAAGGAAGCGAAAAAAGCCAGGGCGCGCAGTGTACTCTCGCATACATAAGCGGTCTGGCTTTTTTCGCTGACCCAGCAGATCGCCGTTTTGGGGCGGCCTGCTAGCCCACGTGCTCCACGTAGGCCTCAAGTGTGTTGACCAGGAGTTGGGCGATGGTCATGGGCCCCACTCCGCCAGGAACCGGGGTTATGGCCGAGGCCACACCTCGCAGTCCTTCAAAATCGCAGTCCCCGACCAGGCCCAGGTCGGTGCGGTTGATGCCCACGTCGATGACCACGGCACCGGGCTTGACCATGTCGCGGGTCACGAATCTGGGAATGCCCACGGCGGCCAGGACAATGTCCGCGCTGCGCACTTCCGCGGCGATGTCGCGGGTTCGGGAGTGGCAGATAGTGACCGTCGCGTTTTTCTGCAGAAGCATGAGCGCCAAGGGCTTGCCGACAATGTTGCTACGCCCGATGACCACAGCCTTCTTTCCGGCTACGTCGATGCCGTGGCGCTCCAAGAGCGTCATGATCCCGGCCGGAGTGCAGGAACGCAGACAAGGCAGGCCCAGGGCCAGACGGCCCATGTTCACGGGGTGAAAGCCGTCCACGTCCTTGGAAGGACTGATCAGGTCAAGGCAGCGCTGGCTGTCCAGCCCCTTGGGTAGCGGCAGCTGCAAGAGCACCCCGTCGATGGCGGGATCGCTGTTCAGATACGTGATCGTGTCTTCCAGCTGGGCCTGGGGGATGTCCTGGGGCAGGCGAAAGCCCTTGGAGATGATGCCCACGTCCTCGCAAGCCCGCTCCTTGTTGCGGACATAGATCTGCGAAGCGGGATCGCCGCCGACCAGAATCACCGCCAAACCGGGCGCGCGGCCATGTCTGGCCGTCAGTGCCGCGACCTGATCTTTGAGTTCCTGACGGATAGTGGCGGCCGTCTTTTTTCCGTCGATGATATGCATGTTGTCCTCGGCTCAAGATAAAAAAAAGGGCGCGCCGAAGCGCGCCCAAAACGGTTGCTATTCCTCGTCAAACCAGTTGGCGGCCATGGCCGGCCCAAAATAGACGCCCTGGGAATCCAGGTCTTCCTCGATGCGCAGCAGCTGGTTGTACTTGGCTGTGCGATCGGAGCGGCACAGGGAGCCGGTCTTGATCTGCCCGGCGTTCACGGCCACGGCCAGGTCGGCGATGAAACTGTCCTCGGTCTCGCCGGAACGGTGGGAGATGACTGTAGCGAAAGAAGCCTCTTTGGCCATTTCGATGCAGTCCATGGTCTCGGTCAGCGTGCCGATCTGGTTCAGCTTGATCAGAATGGCGTTGCCCACGCCGCGCATGATGCCGTCGGCCAAAAGGGCCGGGTTGGTGACGAAGATGTCGTCGCCGACCAGCTGCAGGCGGTCGCCCAGCACGTCGGAGAGCACTTCCCAGCCATCCCAATCCGCTTCGGCCAGGCCGTCCTCAATGGACACCAGCGGGAACTTGCCAGCCAGATCCGCGTAGTAGTCGGTCAGTTCGCGTGCGGTCAAGATCTTGTTTTCACCGGCGAAATGGTACTTGCCGTCCTTGTAGAATTCGGAGGCCGCAGCGTCGATGGCCAGGGCGATCTGGCTGCCGGGCTCGTATCCGGCTTCCTCGATGGCCTTCATGATGTAGGTGAAAGCCTGCTCATGGCTGGCGAAATTGGGGGCGAAGCCGCCCTCGTCACCCACGGAGGTGGCCAGACCGTCCTTGTGCAGGATCTTCTTCAGGGTATGGAAGGTCTCGGCGCCCATGCGCAGGGCTTCCTTGAAGCTGGCCGCGCCAAGCGGCAGGATCATGAATTCCTGGATGTCGAGATTGTTGGCCGCATGGGCCCCGCCGTTGATGATGTTCATCATGGGCGCGGGCAGCACCTTGGCGTTGATGCCGCCAATGTATTTATAGAGGGGCAGCCCCAGAAATTCCGCGGCGGCCTTGGCCGTGGCCATGGACACGCCGAGCATGGCGTTGGCGCCCAGGCGGGACTTGTTCTCAGTGCCGTCCAGGTCGATGAGGGCCTGGTCCACTTCCACCTGGCGCACGGCTTCAAGACCGACGATCTCGGAGGCTATCTCTTCCATGACGTTGCGCACGGCCTGTTCCACGCCCTTGCCTGCATAGCGGTCGGCGTCGCCGTCGCGCAGTTCGAGGGCTTCCCGCGTGCCGGTGGACGCTCCTGAAGGCACGGCGGCGCGGCCCGTGGCTCCTGATTCGAGGGTGACTTCAACCTCAATGGTGGGGTTACCCCGGGAATCCAGAATTTCCCTGGCCCAAATACCTGTGATGGTGCTCATAATTGCTCCCTTACGTTCCTTGGTGAATGTTGCTGAAAATATGCGGCTAGCAGACCCTGCATAAGCAGGTCCGGGGCCAGATTGTCGATGCATGAAGTGATGGCCGCAAGGTGCGGGGCAAACCCGCCCGTGGCGATCACGCGGGCATCGGGAGCGGACAGACGTTTTTTGAGCCGCGCGGTCAGCCCCTCAAGCATGGCCGCGAATCCGAACAGCACACCGTGATTGAGACTCTGCCGGGTGCTGGTGCCGATGTCCAGGTCTTCACCATCGAGTTCCAGACTGATCTGGGGCAACTTGGCGGTCTGAGTGCCGAGCGCCGTGACCGAACTGAGCACGCCAGGACAGATGAGCCCGCCCAAATAGGAGTTGTCCTGCACGCAGTCAAACGTCGTGGCCGTGCCGAAATCGACGACAATGAGCGCTGAATCGGCAAAAAGAGTCCGCGCCGCAAAACTGCCCAGCAGACGGTCCGCTCCAACCTCCTGCGGTCTGGCGTAGCGGTTCTCAATCGGCAACGCGATGTCACCGGGCACGAACAGGGCCGGGCAGGAAAAAAAATCCGCGCAGGCCGACTTGAGCAGGTTGTTCAGGGGCGGCACCACAGAAGACAGCACCCAGGCCCGCACCTCGCCCTCGGCCACCCCTTCACGGGCGCAGATGCCGGCAATCCTCAGCCCTAGGGAATCCGAGGTCTCCCGGTTGGTGGAGGGCAACGAATAGGTCCGACCAATGCCGTTTTCATCCGCCAGACAAAGCTTCACGTTGGTGTTGCCCACGTCAAAGAGCAATACCGGCCCCTCAGACAATTTCATTTTGCCATGCATCATGGGTACGGTTGTATCGCATTGGTTTGAAAACTCAAGGACCGCGTGGCATCTGTCTGCTTGTAACGTGTTTTCGTTCAGGATAAGCCCCCTTCAACATCTTACCATTATCACGTGGAGGAATCATGGCCTTAAACAAGGAACTCTTACAAATTCTGGCCTGCCCGAAATGCAAGGGCGACCTGGAACTCCTTCCTCAGGAAGAAGGCCTCAAATGCGCCGCGTGCGGTCTGGTCTACCCCGTGCGCGAGGAAATTCCGGTCATGCTCATTGACGAAGCCGTTCCCGTGGAAAAATGGGACCAGGGCGTGCGCGAGAAATAGGAATGAGCAAAAAAAAAGAGCGCCAGCTTCCCGAAACTCTGGGGCTATCCCCGATTGGCGCGGACAGCCATGCGCATCTTGACGGCCGGGACTATGATGTGGATGCGGTCCTGGCACGGGCTTTGGACTGCGGGGTACGCACCGTGGGCAATGTCTTTCTGGGTCCTGAGGCCTACCGTACAGGCCGCGCCCTCTTTGAACGGCACAAAGATGTCTTTTTCCTGCTTGGCGTGCACCCACACGATGCCGCGAAGATGACGGAGGTCGACTTAAAGGACATGCGTGTAGCCTTTCTGGAGGATTCGCGGCTGCGTGCCGTGGGGGAAATCGGACTGGACTATTATTACGATTTTTCGCCCATAGAGGACCAGCAGCGTTGGTTCCGCAGGCAGCTCGACCTGGCCCGGGAGTTGGACCAGCCTGTCGTCATCCACTGCCGCGACGCCGAGGACGACTGCCTGGCCATACTCGACCAGACCGGCTTCGCCGGCCGCCCCCTGCTGTGGCACTGCTTCGGCCTGGGACCGGACTGGGCCAGACTCATCACGGAAAGGGGCTGGCACATCTCCGTGCCCGGCACGGTGACCTACGCCAAATCGGTGGCGCTGCGCGAAGCGGTCAGGACCATTCCGGCGGACCGCCTGCTCCTGGAAACAGACTGTCCCTACCTCTCTCCGGAACCCTACCGAGGCAAAGGCAACGAACCGGCCCTGCTGGGCTTCACGGCTCGCGAAATCGCCCTGCTGCGCGGCGAGAATCTGCATGAATTGTGGTCGCGCTGCGGGAACAACGCGAGGGAATTTTTCGGCCTAGCCGATTGAGCATCTCGGCGGCTCGATGAGTTTCGCGCCCTGAGCCAGGAGCACCCCCCGCAGGGTGCGCTCCGCGTCGGGAGTGAAGCGCAGCTTGATCACGGCCCGATAGCGGTCGACCACGCTCATGACCGCCAGATTGTCGTAGCCTTCGAGCAGGAAACGATAGAGGGCGATCTGGTTGCGGGGTACCTCGGCATAGAGGACCGTACTCGCCGGACATGGCGGCGCGGGGTTCTTCTCCTTTCGGAATTTTCGAGGCCGGGGCTTGCGTGGCTGCCGTGGTGACGGATCAGAGCACTGCATAACCATCCCCGGTCACCACGACCATGTGTTCCCAGCGCACTCCGCCCCACTCGGGGTAATACAGCCCCGGCTCCACGGTGATGACCATGCCGGGCGCAAGCACTGTCGGGCGGACAGGGCCGACTCCTGGGGCCTCGTGGGTCTCAAGGCCGATGCCGTGACCCAGGGAGTGCGTAAAATGCTCGGCCACCCCATGCCGCGCAAAAAACTCTCTGGCCGTGGCGTGCAGCTCGTCGGTGCTCACCCCCGGAGCGACCCTGGCGATGGCCAGGGATTGGGCTTCCTGCACGAGCTCTAAAGTGCGTCTGAACGCGTCCGTGGGTTTGTCCCCGATCCACCACGTCCTGGTCTGATCCGAGCAATACCCGTCCAGCCGCCCGCCCATATCGATCAAAACCGGAGTCTGGGCTTCAAGGCGGGCATCTCCGGGCGTGGCGTGCGGCAATGCCCCATTGGGGCCGAACCCGACAATGGGCGCGAAGCTGAGGCTCTCGGCTCCTGCGCTGCGAAATTCCTGCTCCAGCATCCAGGCCACTTCCCGCTCCGTAACCCCGGGCACAAGCTGCGGCCGCAGGGCTTCGTAAACGCGATGGTTCAATGCACAGGAAGCTTTGAGTCGTGCAAGTTCTCCCGCATCCTTGACCGTGCGCAGCTCTTCCACCAAACGCGGAGCCTGACAGAGGGTCAGCATCCCGCCCAGTTCAAGATACATCTGGGCGCACATGGCATGGATTTCAACCCACAGCTCGCTGATGCCAAGGCTCGTCACGAATGCGGCGATTTTCTCGACGCGCGGCGCCCCATATACGTGCACATGTTCGCTCGGCCAGTGACGCCGGGCCTCTTCCGTGAAGCGGGCATCGGTCAGCAGCCAGTCCGGCCCGTTTGAGCAGATCAGCAGACAGCCCGAGCTCTCGTTGCATTGCCCGTCATGCAGCTCAAATCCGGACAGGTAAAAACGGTTGGCCGGATGGGTCACGAGCAAGGCATCAATGTCCCGAACCTGCATGAGGTCTTTCAGGGCTTGAAGCCGTCTGGCGTGGGGCATGGTTGATACACCTTGATTTGCTTTGAAAAGAATTTCCATGAGCTTATTTCTTCCCCGGCACGACTTCCGGCACGACTGCACCCGGACAGCAGGGCTCGGGCTTGGAATAGATCTCGACGGGCTTGAAAAGACGACGGTAGAAAAAATCATCCCCCAGCCAGGCGACCACGCGCACCAAAAGCGCAATGACGACGAGTGTGAAGATGATCCGCGCCCAGAGTAGCCCGGAGACATGCCCCCCTATGACGACCATGAGCAGGGTATCCTCGAAAACCGAATGGGACAGCCCCATGAGGCTAAGTGACGAAAAAATGTCCTTGGATCCGACCTTGCCCGAGTGGGCCTCGTGCATGATCATGCCCCCGCCGTAGGCAAGGCCCATGACCATGCCGACAATGGTCAGGGTCCCGGCCTCGGAGCCGATGCCGAGCACGCGCAGAACCGGAGCCAGCAGCCGCACGCACAGCCCGGTCAGGCCGATGGCCGTGAACACGCGCATGACCGCGCTCAGGGCCACGATGATGACGAATATCATGGCCAGATTCTGCACCTGTCCCAGCCCCCAGGACAGCAGACCCTCGCTCTCGGGCCGGGGCTGCCAGAGAATGACGCTCGCCTCCTGCAACCAATCGCCCCAGGCATATATGCGGGACAGAAGCCAGCCCAGCGTCAGCGCGCCGCCGATGCGCAGCAAGGCCTGAAAGCCGATCCGTGGCCCGGACTTGCGCACGATCTGGAGCTCCACCGGGAGGCCGTGGGCGACCAGGATCATGACGCCAAGCACCGTGACCTGCGCCACGCTCAGCTCATGCTGCCCGGCCAGAGACACGAAAACGATCATGCTCCCATAGATGTTGTTGACTAGGGCCGTGGCCCAGACAAGGCCCATCTCCCCGGGCAGCCCCACCAACTGCATGACCGGAGCCAGCGGCTTGGCAAGCCAGACGATCAGTCCCAGCTCTTGCAGGATTTTGACCACAATGATGATGGGGATCATGATCTTGTAGAGTTCGAGACTGATGCGCCCCGAGCGCCACAAGATGCCCTTTGTTTCTTGAAGGATGTTCATCAATCTAGAAGATCTGTTTGAGCAGGCTTTCGCCGCCGGCATTGGAGGAACCCGGATCGGCGTCCAGTTCATCCAAGTCCGCGGTCGGCAACGGCTCCGTGCCGTTCTGGAAGGGCAGCATGTAGGCCTCCGTCGCGCCCGGGCCGGCCAAACGGCCGGTGCGTGCGTCCACCCGGGCCATGACGATGCCGGGAGGTGCCTGAAAATCCTGCACGGGGTAGTTTGGTTCGACCTTGCTCCGGTAGTCGATCCAGATAGGCAGGGCGGCCCGTGCGCCGGTCTCGTATTTGCCCATGGGCCTGACCTGGTCGTAGCCCACCCAGACCCCGGTCAGCAGATAGGGTGAAAAGCCCATGAACCAGGCATCCTGTTCATCGTTGGTGGTGCCGGTCTTGCCCGCCACCGGCCGTCCCAGGACCTTTGCGCGGGCGCCCGTTCCGTCCTGCACGACCTGCTGCAGCAGATGCGAAATGATATAGGCGGTTTCCGGGGACATGGCCTCGCTCACTTCCTCAGTGGCCGAAAACAGCTGTTCGCCCCAGGGCGAGACCACGCTTTCGATCAGTCGGGGCTTGATGCTGGTGCCGCCACGGGGAAACGCCGTATAGGCCTGGCACAAATTGAGCGGCGTAAACTGCCCTGACCCGAGGGCCAGGGAAAGATTCGGCTCCATGACTCCGGTCAGCCCCAGAGCCTTGCCTCGTTCAACGATCTTGTTGATACCCACCTGCTGGGCCACGCGAATGGTGACGAGGTTGCGGGATTTGACCAGGGCCGTGCGCAGGAGCGTCGGACCGTAGAAAATCCCTTCAAAATTTTCGGGCTTCCACATCTCCCCGCTGCCGTCCTGATAGACGATAGGGGCATCCAGAACGATGCTTGCGGCGGTGAACCCGTTGTCCAGCGCTGCGGAATAGACGATGGGCTTGAAGGCCGATCCGGGCTGGCGCAGAGCCTGGGTTGCCCGGTTGAACTGGCTGCGAAAAAAATCGTACCCCCCGCACAGCGCAAGCACCTCCCCGCTCTGCGGATCCATGGACACTATCGCGCCTTCGACCTTGGGCTCCTGCTCAAGCTGAAGCTTCCAGGGCTTGTCTTCCAGAACCTCCTCCACCGACACCCATATCACGTCGCCGGGTTTAACCACCTTGCGGGCGTCGCTCACCTTGCCCGCCTCTTCCGGCGCCAGCCTGGGATTGGGGACCCGGGCCCAGCTCATGGAGGCGACGGGTACAATGCCCGATTTGTTGCCGAAACGCACCGTGGCTCCGGCCTTTTCCACGCCCATGACCAGGACCTGCATCCAGTCCCCGGGACTGGACTCGCCCATCTGCTGAGCATCCAGGAACTCTTCGTACCCGTCCACGTCGAGGTGCTTGACCGGCCCTTGCCAGCCGTGACGTTTGGCGGTCTCAACCAAACCCGTACGCAGGGCCTGGTCGGCAATGATCTGATGATCCATGTCCATGGCGGTTCGCACTTGCAGGCCTCCGCCATAGACCATGTCTTCACCATACCTGTCGACCAGCTGACGCCGCACCTCTTCGAGATAGTAAGGGCCCACTTTCCAGGACGGATCTTCCTGCGCCCCGTAAACCAGGGGTTCGTTCACGGCGGCTTCGTACTCGGCAGGGGCGATCCAGCCCAGATCTCTCAGCCGGGCAAGAACATAGAGCTGGCGCTCCCTGGCCCGCTCCGGGTTGCCATAGGGCGAGTAGCGCGACGGAGCCTTGGGTAGGCCGGCCAGCAACGCGGCCTGGGCGAGGCTCAGCTGGGAAGCGTTCACGCCGAAATATTCCCTCGCGGCGGCTTCCACCCCGTAGGCCTTGGCGCCAAGGTAGATCTGGTTGAGATAGATTGTCAGGATCTCATCCTTGCTCAAGTATTTTTCCAGACGATAGGCCAGGATGACTTCCTTGAGCTTGCGTTCGTAACTGCGCTCCGGAGTCAGCAGCATGGACTTGATGACCTGCTGGGTGATGGTGCTGCCGCCCTGGACGATGCCTCCGGCTACGAAATTCTTGATGGCCGCCCGAAAAATTCCGGGCAGATCCACGCCTTCGTGCTGATAGAAACCGGAATCTTCGGACGCCAGAAAGGCTTTGACCGTAATTGGACTCATCATCGACAGGGGGATGAGGAACCTTTTTTCTCGATAAAAATAACCCAGAATTCTGCCATCGCGGGCCCGAACCGTCGTGGCCAGGGCCGGAGAATAATCGCTGAGCTTCGTGAATCCGGGCAAATCTTCCTGGGCCCAGTAGTAGAGGCCTATTCCTGCGCCCGCAGCCAGAAATACGCCCAGCACAATGAACGCCAGAAATATCTTCAAAACTCTCATGGTTTCACCTTCACATCCGGTTCAAGACCCAGTTTTGAGCACATTTCAGCAAAAAGAGCCCTGACCTCCGCACTGCTTGTGTTCATGGCCTCCATCATGGCCGCAAGAGAGGCGCATTCTTCGTTGGCCAGACATTCAGAGGCAGTGAACCAGGTCAGCTGACCCTGAAATTGCCAAAGCGGAAAAAGCCGGCAGTAGATCGGCCGCACGCTCCGGTCCAGACGGCAGCCCTCGCGCCCCAAAAAAACGCAGTCGCCCTGGGCGGTTGTGGCCAGGCGCCAATGAGAGCCCTGCTCGGGAAATGCGGCCTTTATGTCGCGCTCCGGCATCAGAAACCCAAGCTGTTCAACAAAACCGGAAGTATTGGCGGCCAGTGCAAAGGAATCGTCCCCACCCTGACCGGCGCTGCGGATGGCGTTCATTTCAGGGATGGAGATGGGAAAACAAAATTCCTCGTCTCCGCTTGCGACCGTGCAACACGTCCGGCCTCTGACAGCACAGCGACTGCAGACATCAGGGTGAATAATGGATGTATCGTTCATATTTATTAGGGGAAATGTGTTTGAAAAGGCGCGTTCCGCTTTTCAGGAACGGGAAAATTTGACCCGCCCCTGACCCAGCACATCATGCATATGCACCATGCCTGCCAAGGTCTGGTCGGGAGCGACAACGGGCAGCACCGTGATGGCCCTGGACTCCATGATGTCAAGGACTTCGGCGGCTTTTTGCCCGGGAGTGGCGTGCAGAGGAGAGGCGGTCATGACCGTGTCCACCACGGCGTCCATGGCCAGTCGACCCGCGCAGACCAGGCGGCGCACATCGCCGTCGGTCAATAGGCCCAGCAAATGTCCCCCGCCGTCCAGTACGCACACGCAGCCCAGGCGCCCCTCATTAATCACCGTGAGGGCCTGTCCCAGAGATGCCCCGCTGGGCACCACGGGCAGCTCGGAGAAGCGCATCAGCTCTTCGACCCTCTTGGTCAGACGCTGGCCCAGGGCTCCTCCGGGGTGGAACCGGCGAAAATCATCCAGGGCAAAGGATTTCCAATCAATGAGGCAAACCGCCAACGCGTCTCCCACGGCCAGAGTGGCCGTAGTGCTAGCCGTGGGGGCAAGCCCATGCGGACAGGCCTCACAGGGCACGGAGGTATCGATGACCACGTCGGAAAGCCGGGCCATGGTCGAATGGATTCCGCCGGTCAGGGAAATGACACCTCCGGCCAGACTCTTGAGACTGGGCAGAATGTTGTTCAGCTCGTCGGTCTCGCCGGAATTGGAGATGGCCACGATGACGTCTTCCCGGCGGATCATGCCCAGATCGCCGTGCGCTCCTTCCACCGGATGCAGGAAAAAGGACGGCGTTCCGGTGCTGCTGAGGGTCGCCGCGATTTTGCGCCCGACCAGGCCGGATTTGCCCAGGCCCGTGATGACCACCCGGCCAGAGCATCCGGCCATGAGCTCAAGGGCGCGCACAAAAGAGTCGTCCAAGCGGTCGCGAACGGCGGCGAGGCCCCGAGCCTCAATGTCGAGCACCTCGCGGGCCTTGCCCAACCAATCCTTCTGCGGGGTGCACACCGTCATCTAGCAGCACTCCAGAGACAGCTTGCCCACGCCCTCATCGGGCAGGACCGGATAGGCCCCGTTGAAGCAGGCCAGACAGAAGTTTTCAGGCCCGCGCACTGCTTTAAGGAGCCCACCGATGGTGATGTAGTGCAGGCTGTCGAGGCCCAGGTAACGTCCGATGTCGGCCACGGAATGGTTGGCCGCGATGAGCTCGCCCTTGGAGGAAAAGTCGATGCCGTAATAGCAGGGGTAGCGGATCGGCGGGCAGCTGACGCGCATGTGAATTTCCTTGGCGCCCAACTCGCGCAACTGCTTGACGCGGGTGCGGATGGTCGTGCCGCGAACTATGGAGTCCTCGACGATGACCACGCGTTTGCCCTTGATCATGGACTTCACGGGGTTGAGCTTCACGCGCACGGAAAAATCGCGCATGCCCTGAGTCGGCTGGATAAAGGTCCGCCCTACATAATGATTGCGGATCATGCAGGCCTCAAACGGCAGGCCCGACTCCTGGGCGTAGCCCACGGCCGCGTACACGCCCGAATCCGGAAAAGGCATGACAAAATCGGCGTCGCACGGGCATTCCTGGGCCAAAATCATGCCCATGCTCTTGCGCGCATTGTAGACTTCCTGGTCAAAAACCAGGGAGTCGGGACGGGCAAAATAGATGAGCTCGAAAATGCAGGAGCTCTGCTTGTCGGCGGGCTCCATGAAGCGATGCGACATCATCCGCCCGTCCTCGATGACCAGCATCTCGCCCGGGTCCAGACAGCGCAGGTATTCGGCCTCCAGCAGGTCGAAGGCGCAGGTTTCGGAGGCCAGCACATAGGCGTCGCCGACCCGTCCCAGGGACAGGGGGCGGAAACCCCACGGGTCGCGCACGGCGATGAGCTTCTGATTGACCATGAAGAGCAGGCTGTAGGAGCCCTGGATGCGGCTGCAGGCCTTGGCGATGGCCTCTTCGGGGGTGCCGCCGTTCATGTACTTGGCCACCAGGTGCATGACGACTTCACTGTCCATGGTGGTCTGGAAAATGGTGCCCTGGTTTTCCAGCTCTTCACGCAGGGAGATGGTGTTGACCAGGTTGCCGTTGTGGGCCAGGGCCAGATTCATGCCCTTATAGGTGACCTTGAACGGCTGAGCGTTGCGAATCAGCGAGGCTCCGGTGGTGGAGTAGCGGATGTGGCCCATGGCCACGCTGCCCTTGAGCTGATGCCCGAGATGGCGCTCCTCGAACACATCGGCGACCAGGCCCATGCCGCGCTGTTCACGAATGGTCTGGCCGTCCCAGGTGATGATGCCGGCGCTCTCCTGTCCGCGATGCTGCAGAGCGTAGAGGCCGAAATAGGTCATGCGCGCCGCTTCCGGATGTCCATAAATTCCAAATAAACCGCAAGCTTCCTTTTTCATATTGGTTCACGTTCCGTGTAGGTGTTCTTGAATGTGCAAAAGCCCAGGGCCGCGAATGGCCCTGAGCTTTGCACCAAAATCCCTGATCTCCGCGAGGCGGAGGTTAGAAATCCCGGCCAGGCTCCTTGTAGTACTCCTGCAGGCATTTCACATCGAGCCCGGCGGTGCTGCGCTCCTTGATGGCCATGGCCAGGGCCTTGGCCGCAGCCAGATTGGTCGTGTAGGGCAGGCCGTACATGACCGTGGTCCGTCTGAGCTCCGAGGAGTCCTCCTTGGTGCGTTTGCCCGAGGAGGTGTTGATGACCAGCTGGATGTCCCCGTTCTTGATATGATCGATGACATTGGGCCGCCCCTCGTAGACCTTGTTCACCACCTGGCAGTCAACCCCGTGCTCGGCCAGGAAAGCGGCCGTGCCGCGGGTGGACATGATGGTGAAGCCGAGCTTCTGAAATGTCTTGGCCGGGACGATGATCCCGCTCTTGTCGTGGTCGTTGACGGAGATGAACACGCACCCGGAAGCCGGCAGGAACTGCCCGGCGGCAAGCTGGGCCTTCATGAAGGCCAGGCCGAAAGACGGGTCGATGCCCATGACTTCGCCGGTGGAGCGCATTTCAGGCCCGAGCAGCGCGTCCACGCCCGGGAAGCGGTTGAAGGGCAGGACCGCCTCCTTGACCGCGTAATATCCGCCCTTGCGCATGTCCCAGGGTTTGAGATCCGCGAGTTTCTCGCCCATCATGACCCGCGTGGCCAGCTTGGCCAGGGGCACGCCCGTGGCCTTTGAAACAAAGGGCGAGGTGCGCGAGGCGCGGGGGTTCACTTCCAGAATATAAATCTGCTCATCCTTGAGGGCGAACTGGATGTTCATGAGACCGACCACGCCGAGCTCCTTGGCCAGGGCCTTGGTCTGGCGCTCGATCTCCTGGACCCACATCTTGCCCAGGGTGTGCGGGGGCAGCACGCAGGCGGAGTCTCCGGAGTGGATGCCCGCTTCCTCGATGTGCTCCATTATCCCGGCCACATAGGTGTCTTCGCCGTCGCTCACTGCGTCAACGTCGATCTCGATGGCGTTCTCCAGGAACTTGTCGATGAGGATGGGGTGGTCCGGGACCACGGTCACGTGCTTCTCAAAATAGGTACGCAGGTCCTTTTCATCATAGACGATGTCCATGGCCCGTCCACCCAGCACGTAGGAGGGCCGCACCACCACCGGGTACCCGATGCGCGCGGCCACGATCACGGCCTCTTCGATGCTCATGGACGTGCCATTGTTGGGCTGCAAGAGGTCGAGTTTTTTCAGGAGGGCCTGGAAACGCTCGCGGTCTTCGGCGCGGTCGATGGAGTCCGGCGAGGTGCCGAGGATCGGCACGCCTTCGCGCAGCAGGGGCACGGCCAGATTGAGCGGGGTCTGCCCGCCGAACTGGACGATGACGCCCTCGGGCTTCTCCTGCTCGATGATGGCCAGCACGTCCTCACGGGTCAGGGGCTCGAAATAGAGGCGGTCCGAGGTGTCATAGTCGGTCGAAACGGTCTCGGGGTTGGAATTGACCATGATGGACTCGATGCCCATCTCGCGCAGGGCGTAGGAGGCATGCACGCAGCAGTAGTCGAACTCGATGCCCTGTCCGATCCGGTTGGGACCGCCGCCGAGGATGACCACCTTGCGCTTGTCCGAGACCCGGGCCTCGTTTTCCGTCTCGTAGGTCGAATAATAATAGGGGGTGTACGCTTCGAATTCCGCCGCGCAGGTGTCGACCAGCTTGTAGGACGGGATGATGCCCGCCTCCTTGCGCATGGACCGGATGTCGCGCTCGCCGCGTTTCCAGATCGTGGCCAGCTGCCGGTCCGAAAAGCCCATGGCCTTGGCCTCGCGCAGGACGGTCACGAAATCGGGATTGTCCACGGACAGGTTGCCCTGCAGGCCGACGTTCTTGAGCACGGCCTCGAAATCGACGATGTCCTTGAACTGGCGGATGAACCAGGGGTCGATGGCGGATGCGGCGAAAATCTCTTCTTCGGAGATGCCGGACAAGAGGGCGTCACGCAGCTGATACAGGCGACGGGAGTTGGGCTTGCGCAGTCCGGCCAGGGTCTCTTCGATGTCCGGCACCTGCCCGTCAAAGGTCTTGCCAAGGCCCGGATAGCCGGTCTCCAGGGAACGCAGGCCTTTTTGCAGGGCCTCCTTGAAGGTCCGCCCGATGGCCATGGTCTCGCCGACGCTCTTCATGGCCGTGGTCAGAAAGTCTTCGGCACCGGGAAATTTCTCGAAGGTGAAACGCGGAATCTTGATGACCACGTAGTCGATGGTCGGCTCGAAGGCGGCCATGGTTTCGCGGGTGATGTCGTTTTGCAGCTCGTCCAGGGTGTAACCTACGGCCAGCTTGGCCGCGATCTTGGCGATGGGGAAACCCGTCGCCTTGGAGGCCAGAGCAGAGGAGCGCGACACGCGCGGGTTCATCTCGATGATCATCATGTCGCCGTTGGCCGGGTTGAGGGCGAACTGCACGTTGGAGCCGCCGGTTTCCACGCCGATCTCGCGCATGATGGCCAGGGAGGCGTCGCGCATCTTCTGGTACTCGTCGTCGGTCAGGGTCTGGGCCGGGGCCACGGTCACGGAATCGCCGGTGTGCACGCCCATGGGGTCCAGGTTTTCGATGGAGCAGATGATGACGCAGTTGTCCTTCTTGTCGCGGACAACCTCAAGTTCATATTCCTTCCAGCCCAGAAGCGACTCTTCCAGCATGACCTCCGTGGTCAGACTGGCGGCCAGGCCCTGCTGGGCGATGCGTTCCAGGTCTTCCTTGTTGTAGGCGACGCCGCCGCCTGTTCCGCCGAGGGTGAAGGCCGGGCGGACAATAATGGGAAATTTGAGTTTCTCGCCCCACTCGCGGACGTCGTCCAGAGTGCGGGCGATGCCGCTTGTGGGAACCTTGAGGCCGATGTTTTCCATGGCCTTGCGGAAAAGCTGACGGCTCTCGGCCTTCTTGATGCTCGGCAGGGATGCGCCGATCAGCTCCACGCCGTATTTCTCCAGGACCCCGTTCTCGGCCACGGCCACAGCCGTGTTCAGGCCAGTCTGGCCGCCAAGGGTCGGAAGAAGGGCGCATGGGCGTTCCTTTTCAATGATGCGGGCCACGGTCTCGGGCTCGATGGGCTCGATATAGGTCCGGTCCGCCAGGTTCGGATCGGTCATGATCGTCGCCGGGTTGGAGTTGATCAGAATGACCTCGTAGCCCTCTTCTTTGAGGGCTTTCAAAGCCTGAGTCCCGGAATAATCGAACTCGCAGGCCTGTCCGATGACGATGGGACCAGAGCCGATAAGCATTATCTTTTTGAGATCTGTTCTCTTGGGCATGGATAAATGGGTGGGTTATATGTTGGGAAGCGCGTCAGGAATGCAGGCGGCTTGGCAGCCGTCTTGCCCACATTTATGAGGCCCGGGTACATTAAACACAGTACACTCTAAGGTCAAACACTGGTTATGCGTGACATTTGGAACCATCCATCACCCCAAAATTACAGAAAATCCACGGCCCGCCTACCCTCTGCCGCTTGAGTCCTGCCAAGCATCGCAAATACGTGATACGCATTATTCCGCCAAAAATTTGCGATCCGGATCTGGAATTTATTTTTTTTCAATTTTTATTCTTTTCTCCGATAATATTTGCGAATATTATTCAAGAATGACCGATTGCTCATCATCGGCTTGTTTAGATCAGAAACGTCCCGGACAGAGATGAACACTCGATTCTCCAATTATGGCAATCTTCATTGACGAAGATCTTATCAAGAATTATATTCCCGAACCGAGAGGCAAAGAGCAATGTTAGACAGCACAGATATTGAGATCCTGAACATCCTTCAAGAAAATGGAAAAATCACCAACGCCGAACTGGCCCGTCAGATCGGCATGGCTCCGTCCGGCGTGCTGGAGCGGGTGAAAAAGCTGGAGCAGAAAGGCGTCATCGACAAATACGAGGTCCGCTTGAACCCCAAGGCCCTGGGGATATCCCTGTCCACCTTCATCCAAATCAAGACCGCCGACTCGGTCGGCAGCTCGGAGATAGGCAGGAAGCTGGCCGAAATTGACGAGGTGCAGGAAGTGCACTGGACCGCCGGCGAGTACAACTATCTGGTCAAGGCCAGGGTCAGCAGCACTGAGACGTTGGCCCAACTCATGAAGAAATTCGGTGAAATCCCCGGAGTCCGGGACAGCCGGACCACGCTGGTCCTGGACACCCTGAAGGAAACCCAGGCCCTGTCCCTGCGCTTCATCGAATGCAAACAACCCAAGAAATCAGCAAAATAAAACTGCTGCCAAACCGAGGAGTCAGGAATGGAGAGTTCGTTGTTGGACAAAAAGATCACTGATCGCGGCAAGGAGTTCTTTGCCAGCATTTCCGGCGAAGCCCCGTCCATTTTCAACAAGGGCTGGTGGACCGGCAAGGTCATGGACTGGTCCATGAAAAACGAAAGCTTCAAGGTGCAGCTGTTCCGCTTTGTGGACGTCCTGCCCTACCTGAACACATCGGACTCCCTGACCCGCCACATTGACGAATACTTCGCCGGCGACGACCAGGATGTGCCCAAGGTCCTCAAAATGGGCGCCGGCGTCATGGGCACCGGCCTTGGCGGAAAGCTGGCCGCCGGCATCATGGCCAAGGCCATCCGCTCCAACATCGAGGGCATGGCCAAGCAGTTCATCATCGGCGAGAACACCCCCGACGCCATGAAGAACCTCAAGAAAATCCGCAAGGACGGCTTTGCCTTCACGGTGGACATCCTGGGCGAGGCTTCGGTCAGCGAAATCGAATCCGAGGCCTACCTGAAGCAGTATATGGAGCTCCTGGACGCCCTCAAAAAGGAGCATTCCTCATGGCCCGGCCTGGCCGGAGGCACACTGGACTGGGGGCACGCGCCCAAGGTCAACGTCTCGGTCAAGCCCACCGCTCTTTTCTCCCAGGCCTCGCCCCGGGATTTCGAAGGCTCGGTCCGGGGCATCCACGACCGTCTGGCCGCCATCCTCCGCAAAGTGAAGGAAATGAACGGGTTCATGCGCATCGACATGGAGCAGTACAAATTCAAGGACATCACCCTTGAAGTGTACCGTCGCCTGCGCGACAGCGACGAATTCCGCGACTACCCGCACCTGGGCATCGTGCTGCAGGCCTACCTGAAAGACACCGACCAGGATCTGGCCGACCTTTTGGCCTGGGCACGCGCCAAGAAGCTTCCCATCTCCATCCGTCTGGTCAAGGGCGCCTACTGGGATTCCGAGACCGTCATCGCCAAGCAGAACGGCTGGGACATCCCGGTCTGGACCATCAAGGCCGAGAGCGACGCCGCCTATGAGCGTCAGGCCAGGATCATCCTGGAAAACCATGACATCTGTCATTTCGGCTGCGCCTCGCACAACATCCGCACCATCGCGGCGGTCATGGAAACGGCCAAGGCCCTGAATGTGCCCGACGAGCGCTATGAATTCCAGGTTCTCTACGGCATGGCCGAACCCGTGCGCAAAGGCCTGCTGAAAGTGGCCAAACGCGTACGCCTCTACGCCCCTTACGGCGATCTGCTGCCCGGCATGGCCTATCTGGTCCGTCGCCTGCTTGAAAACACGGCCAACGAGTCCTTCCTGCGACAATCCTTCGCCGAAGAGGCCGAGGTGGAACGTCTGATGGAAAACCCGGAGACGACCGTTGAGCGGGAAAAAGCCCAGCGCCAGCCCAAGGCCGAGGCGGAGGTCAAGGGTCTGTCACGCTTTGAGAATGAACCTTTTGCCGATTTCACCCAGGAATCCGTGCGTCAGGCTTTTCTAGACGCCGTCGCCGAAGTGCGCGCGCAGCTTGGCAAGGAATATCCGCTCGTCATCGGCGGTCAGGAGGTGCGCACGGCCGACACGCTGCAGTCGGTCAACCCGGCCAACCCGAGCGAAATCATCGGCACCATCTGCCAAGCTTCCACCAAGGAAATCGATCTGGCCATCGAGGCGGCCAAGAAGGCGGCCCCGGCCTGGAAAGCGCTGTCCCCGGTGGAACGGGCCGGATATCTGCTCAAAGCCGCCGAGATCGCGCGCAAGGAGATCTTCACCCTCTGCGCCTGGCAGACGCTCGAAGTGGGCAAGCAGTTCGACCAAGCCCAGGCGGACGTGGCCGAAGCCATTGATTTCATGGAATACTATGCCCGTGAGATGATCCGCTACGGCAAGCCCCAGCGCATGGGCCGCGCCCCGGGTGAAATGAGCCAGCTCATGTACCAGCCCAAAGGCATCGCCGCCGTCATCGCACCCTGGAACTTTCCCCTGGCCATCAGCTGCGGCATGAGTTCGGCAGCCATCGTCTCCGGCAACCCGGTGCTCTACAAACCCGCCGGACCGTCCTCCGTGATCGGCTTCACCCTGTCCGAAATCTTCCGCAAGGCCGGGCTGCCTGCGGGCGTGTTCAATTATGTACCGGGCCGGGGCTCGGTCATGGGCGACTACCTGGTCGAACACCCCGACGTGGCCCTCATCGCCTTTACCGGGTCCATGGAGGTCGGCCACCGCATCATAGGCAAAGCCTCCGTGGTTCATCCCGGCCAGAAGCAGATCAAGAAGGTCATCGCGGAGCTCGGCGGCAAGAACGCCATCATCATCGATGACGACGCTGATCTGGATGAGGCCATCAGGGAAGTCCTGCATTCCGCCTTTGCTTTCCAGGGGCAGAAATGCTCGGCCTGCTCCCGGGTCATCGTAGTCGAGCCCATCTACGCCAAATTCATCGAACGTCTGGTGGAAGGCGCCAAGTCCCTGGCCATCGGACCGGCCGAGGACCCGGCCTACTTCATGGGACCGGTGGTGGACGACAAGGCCCAACAGAACGTGCTCAAATACATCGACATCGCCAAGAGCGAGGGCACGGTTCTGTACTCAAGCCCTGTCCCGACCGGTGGTTATTACGCGCCCCTGACCATCGTAGAGGGCATCACCCCCGAGCACCGCATCGCCCAGGAGGAAGTCTTCGGCCCGGTCCTTTCGGTCATGAAAGTCAAAAACTTCGACCAGGCCATCGAGTGGGCCAACTCCACGCGCTACTCCCTGACCGGAGCCGTGTTCTCACGCAGTCCCAAGCACCTCGAAAAAGCCCGGGAGCAGTTCAACGTCGGCAATCTGTACCTGAACCGCGGCTCCTCCGGCGCCCTGGTCGAACGCCATCCCTTCGGCGGATTCAACATGTCCGGCGTGGGTTCCAAGGCTGGCGGCCCGGACTACCTGCTGCAGTTCATGGACCCCAGGCTGGTCTGCGAAAACACCATGCGTCGAGGCTTCGCACCAATCGAAGAAGACGACGACTGGATCATCTAACCGCAGCCCTTTCACTTCGCCTTGCGGCCTGCAGAGACCCGTTCTCTGCGGGCCGTTTTTATTTTCCGGCAAACCGCCGCACGAAATTCATCTGATCGATACTCTTTTAAATCGATGCGGATCCAGCATGGCCTCTGTAAGCCGAATCAAGGCAGACCAGCCGAACATACGCAAAAAACCTTGCCCAACCCCATCATTTTAAATAAAATTCAAAATACAAGCTTACAAATCGAACAATCATCGAAAAGACTCTTTCCCATGCGAGCACTTGTCTCTTTTTGGAAAAAAATTGATTTTTCAACACTTCTCATGTAGTCCAATTTTACAATTTTTACAAATTAATTCCTGCGTTATCTGTTCCATACCTAGTTTTCTTAGCGTCCCTTTGAAGGGGTTTATCCGGAATCTCCGGTTTCATATCTTACCTACAACCGGTTCGCAGCCTGCGAACCCAAGGGCTCTGCAACCTGAAGGAGGACTTCATGAAGAGAAAACTGTGTACACTTGGTTTCCTGACCCTGACCCTCATGGCGTTGACCCTGGGCTCGGCCTGGGCCGAAACCATCCGCATCGGCCTCATGTGCCCCCTGACGGGCTCCTGGGCCAGCGAAGGTCAGGACATGAAACAGATTGTCGAACTGCTGGCCGCCGAAACCAACAAGGCGGGCGGGGTCAATGGCAACCAGGTCGAAATCGTGGTTGAGGACGACGGCGGCGATCCGCGTCAGGCAGCCTTGGCTGCAACCCGTCTGACCACCAAGGAAATTTCCGCCGTTATCGGCACCTACGGATCATCCGTCACCGAAGCCTCTCAGAACATCTACGCCGAGTCCGGCATCCTGCAGGTCGCCACAGGCTCCACGGCCATCCGGCTGTCCGAAAAGGGCCTGCCCCTTTTCTTCCGCACCTGCCCCCGCGATGACGAGCAAGGCATGGTCGCCGCCAAAGCCCTGGGCGACCTGGGTTTCAGCAAGATTGCCATCCTTCACGACAATACCTCCTATGCCAAGGGCCTGGCCGATGAAGCCAAGTCCCTGCTTGAAGCCGAAGGCAAGACCATCGCCTTCTACGACGCTCTGACCCCCGGCGAACGCGACTACAACGCCATCCTGACCAAGCTCAAGTCCGCAGCTCCCGACGTCATCTTCTTCACCGGCTACTACCCTGAAGCCGGTATGCTGCTGCGCCAGAAGATGGAAATGGGCTGGAAGGTGCCCATGCTTGGCGGCGACGCCACCAACAACCCCGATCTGGTCAAGATCGCCGGCAACCAGGCATCCGAAGGATACATGTTCCTGAGCCCGCCCGTTCCCGCCGACCTCGACACCCCCGAAGCCAAGGCCTTCATCGACGCTTACAAGGCTGCCTACGGCAACGCACCCGGTTCCGTTTGGGCCGTGCTGGCCGGCGACGCCTACCGCGTCATCGTGGAAGCCATCGCGCAGACCAAGGCAACCTCCGGCGAAAAGCTGGCCGCCTATATGCAAAAGGAAATGAAGGATTTTTCCGGTCTGACCGGCAAGATCTCCTTCAACGAAAAGGGTGACCGCGTAGGCGATCTGTACCGCGTGTACAAGGTCGACGCCGCCGGCGCCTTTGTCCTGCAGCCATAACAAGCAAGGGCTCCTCTTCAGGGAGGAGCCCTTTTTTTCAACATCTTGCCCCGACACACACTATGGAAGAATTTTTTCAACAATTGACCAATGGACTGGCTGTCGGGGGCATCTATGCCCTGATCGCCCTCGGGTACACCATGGTCTACGGCGTCATGAAGCTGATCAATTTCGCCCACGGCGATCTTTTCACCATCGGCGCCTACCTTGGCCTGACCCTGCTCGTCTCCATGGGCCTTTTTGACAAAATCGGACCGCTGCCTGCCGTGATCCTGCTGGCCATTATGGTCATGATCCTAGTCGCCATCATCGGCGCAATACTGGAGCGCGTGGCCTACCGGCCGCTGCGCCAGTCGCCCCGGCTTTCGGCCGTGGTCTCGGCCCTGGGTGCGTCCATCTTCTTTCAGAATGCGATCATGGCCATCTACAGCCCCAAATTTCTGGTCTATCCCCACGACATCCTGCCCAAGGCGGCCGTAAACATCCTGGGTCTGGACATCCCGATCATGCGCATCATCATGTTTTCGACCTCGCTCGTGCTCATGGCGGCCCTGTATTTCTTCATCCAGAAGACCAAGATCGGCACGGCAATCCGGGCCGCCGCCATTGATCAGGGCGCAGCCAAGCTCATGGGCATCAACGTCGACCGGGTCATCATGCTGGTCTTCTGCATTGGCCCGGCGCTGGGCGGCGCGGCCGGACTCATGGTCGGCCTCTATTACGGGCAGATCAATTTCAGCATGGGCTGGATGTTCGGTCTCAAAGCCTTCACGGCGGCCATCCTTGGAGGCATCGGCAACATCCCCGGAGCCATGGTCGGAGGTCTGCTGCTGGGCGTCATCGAAGCCCTCGGCGCGGCGTACATCTCCATCGCCTGGAAGGACGCCATCGCCTTTTGCGTCTTGATCCTGATCCTCATTGTCCGGCCCACGGGCCTTCTAGGAGAAAGGGTGGCTGAAAAAGTATGAAATCTACCAACATCCTCTACCTCGCCTTTGCCCTGCTCATGGCCTCATGCCCCATGTTCCTGAACGCCTACTGGACCGACGTCTTCAACAACGTCGGGCTTTACACCATCCTGGCGCTCAGCCTCAATGTCATCCTCGGTCATGCCGGCCTTTTCCACATGGGACACGCCGCATTCTACGCCATTGGCGCCTACACCACGGCCATCCTGAACACCACCTTCGGCATTCCCGTGCTCTGGAGCATGCCTCTGGCAGGAATAATGGCTGGAATCTTCGCCATGATCGTGGCCAGACCCATCATTCACCTGCGCGGGGACTATCTGCTGATCGTGACCATCGGCATTGTCGAAATCGTGCGCATTGCGCTCATCAACAACGTCTTCGACATCACCGGCGGGGCCAACGGCATCTTCGGCATCAGCCGGCCAACGGTCTTCGGGTACAAGATCTCCAAACCAGATCAGTTCTTTTACCTGATCTGGGGTTTCGCGGCCGTGACCATTTTTCTCTTCCTGCGACTTGAGCATTCACGTTTCGGACGGGCGCTCATGTACATCAAGGAGGATGAAGTAGCTGCCGGCGGAAGCGGGATAAACGTTCCCCATCACAAACTGGTGGCTTTCATCATCGGTGCGGTCTGGGCCGGCATGTGCGGAACCATCTATGCTTCCAAGATGACCATCATCGCTCCGGAGTCATTTTCCTTCGCGGAGTCCGTGGTACTCTTCACCATCGTCATCCTGGGCGGAGCGGGAAGCATTCCGGGCGTCATCCTGGGCGCATTTCTCCTGATCGGCCTCCCCGAAGTCTTCCGTGGTCTGGCCGAATACCGCATGCTGGTTTTTGGCGCGGCCATGGTGCTGATGATGATCTTCAGGAATCAGGGCCTGCTTCCGCCCGGTCCCAAGAATTATGACATCGCCAGCCTTCTTCCCGCTGGAGGTCGCAAATGACGCTGCTCGCCATTGACAACCTGAGCAAGAGCTTCGGTGGCCTGATGGCCGTGAACGATGTCTCATTTGACGTTGAAGCGGGCAGCATCGTTGGCCTCATCGGGCCCAACGGCGCCGGCAAGACCACGGTCTTTAACCTCATCACCGGCAACTACCAGCCCAACGCCGGCACGGTCCTCTTTGACGGCCAAAACCTTGTCGGCCTGCCGACCCACACCATCGTGGAACGCGGCATCGCCCGCACCTTCCAGACCATTCGCCTGTTCCAGAACATGAGCGTCCTTGAAAACGTGCTCGCTGGCGGACATTGCCGCATGCACTCGGGTTCCGTGGCGGCCATGCTGCGTACGAAGACACAGCGGCGCGAGGAACATGAATCCATGCGCCAGGCAATGGCCGAACTGGAATTTGTGAGCCTGGCCCATGAATGGAAGAACAAGGCCAAGAACCTCTCATACGGCAACCAAAGACTGCTTGAAATCGCCCGCGCCCTGGCTACCAAGCCCAAGCTCATCGTGCTCGATGAGCCGGCCGGCGGCATGAACGACCAGGAAACTCATGATCTTATACGCCTTATCCGCGTCATCCAGGATCGAGGTATCACGGTCCTCTTGATCGAACACGACATGGGCCTGGTCATGCGCGTCTGCTCATCCCTGGTTGTGCTGGAACACGGGGCGAAAATCGCGTCCGGCACGCCCGCCGAGATTCAGGCAAACCCGCGTGTCATTGAAGCCTACCTCGGTGTCGACTCCGACGAATAAGGGACTCCACATGCTGCTTAAAATTGAGAATCTGCGCGTGAACTATGGCAATGTCGAAGCCCTGCACGGGGTCAACCTCGAAGTAAATGAAGGCGAAATCGTGACCATTCTCGGTGCCAACGGCGCTGGGAAATCGACAACCCTGAACGCCATCAGCGGACTGGTCAACATCACGGGGGGGTCGATTTTCTTTCGCGACACAGCCCTGCACAAACTGCCTGCGCACGAAATCGTCAAACTTAAAATCACGCAGAGCCCCGAAGGACGTCGCGTCTTCACGACCCTTACCGTACAGGAAAATCTTATTCTGGGAGCGTTCACGTCGACAAACACCGAGCGCATCCAGAAAAGCCTGAAGTGGATTTACGAACTTTTTCCTCGACTGCAGGAACGGCGTAAACAGATGGCGGGAACCTTGAGCGGAGGCGAGCAGCAGATGCTGGCCATCGGCCGGGCGCTCATGGCCAACCCCAAGATCCTGCTGCTTGACGAGCCAAGCCTTGGCCTGGCCCCGATCCTGGTCAAATCCATCTTCGCCACGGTTAAAGAGATCAACAAATCCGGGGTAACCGTGATCCTGGTCGAACAAAATGCCAAGGCCGCCCTCAAGCTGGCCCATCGGGGCTATGTCATGGAGGTCGGCAACATCGTGCTCGCGGATACGGCAGCCAACCTGCTCATAAATGAGCAGGTGCAGCAGGCATATCTGGGAGGAGGGCACTAGCCTAACCCGGCTCTTTTAAAGACAAAGCCACGTCGTGACTCACGGCGTGGCTTTTTTGCTTGCAGCCTTCACGTATTCGCGACCATCACTACCGGGCAATGCGAGTAATGATTTTGAACTCCTCTTCCGTCACAGGCATGACCGAAAGCCTCGAACCCTTCTTCAACAGCTCCATCGTTTCCAGACCCTTCACGCCGCGTAGCGAAGCAAGCGGGATCGGTTGCGGAAATTTTTCCACGAATTGCACGTCGACCATGAACCACAACGGCTTTTCAGGAGTCGAACGGGGATCAAAGTGCTGGTCCGCTGGATTCCAAGCGGTATGATCCGGATAGCTTTCGCGCGCCACCCTGGCGATACCCACCACTCCAGGGTTCTTCACGCTGTGATAAAAAAGGATCAGATCACCCACGCTCATGTCGTCACGCATGAAATTGCGGGCCTGAAAATTACGTACGCCGTCCCACGAACTCGTCTGTTTTGGCGCAGCCGCCAGATCATCGATGGAGAAACAGCCCGGCTCGGTCTTCATCAGCCAGTATTTCATCTTGCCTCCTTGCTTCGCGATCCGTCACGTCCCTGAAATGCCGCAGTCAGGCGGTCCCGGCGCGGTCACACCGCACGCGTGACCAAAAAAAGGCTCCCCCGCAAGGAGGAGCCTTTGAGAACCGGATACAAACCGGGTCTACCAGTTGGAGTCGGCGAAGGGGTCCTGCGATCCACCGGAGAAACCGAAATCGGTGCCAGCGGCAGTTTCAGCCGGAGCACCGGCAGCTTCAGCAGCTGCAGGTGCTGCTGCACCTGCGGCAGCGGCAACACCGGCAACGCCTGCGACAACCACACCGGTCTTCTTCACTTCTTCGACTTCCTTCAGCAGGGCTTCGAGCTTGCCGGTGAATTCGACAATGCGGGCTTCAGTGGTCACGAACAGCGCTTCGGCTTCGCCCTTTTTCTGTCCTTCGAATTCCTTGACCTTGGCGCTCAGAGCCGCGATCTCGGCATCCTTGGCAGCCAGAGCCTTGGTCAACTCATCGACCTTGGCGCTCTTGGCGTTGATCTGACCCTTGTAGTCGGCCAGTTTGGCGAACACTTCGTCCACTTCGGCCTTGGCCTTCACAGGCATGGGCGCGACGGAGACGGACTGTCCCAGCTCGACCAACTGTCCTTTGGACATCTTGGTCAGTTCGGGATGCTGCTCATAAATCCAGGCCTTGGCCAGAGCCGCGGCAAAAGGAGTGGAATCGCCATCCAGGTCTTTCTGGGTCAGGTAACCCAGCATTTCGGCAACAGAAGCGTTGCCATCACCCTTCAGGTAGGCCACAAACGTATCCATGGGAAAAATCTTGCGAGCTTCAGACATGGTGTCCTCCTTTAATTAAATAACAAAGATTTTGTCATCTTCGATGAGTTTTTCATCAATGGGCAAACGACCAATATACCGTGCATAAATGAGCGCTGTGGTGCGATACACCAAATGCCCAAGTTTTGACCAAGGCAGATACGCGATCAGCATGAAGATGCTGACCAGATGCAGATAATACGTAAAGAAGGCCAGAGGCGCGACGCCAGCCAGACGGAAGACCTGAGCGCCGATGCCGGTCAGGGTCACAACCCAGATCACGCCGAGCAGATACCAGTCATAGTAATTGGAAACGGACTTCTTGGTGTCCGAATTCAACCGCCGACGGGTCAGCAGTGTGAGACCGGTCAAAAGCAGCACCGCGCCCACGTTAGCCAGAATCTTGACCGGATGCCACAGCGGCATGGGCGTATGGCCAACAGGCGCCAGCCAGGGAATGACCTTGCCGCCCCAGTGAGCCACGGCCACGATGGACGTGACTATGGCGCAAGCCACAAAGCCGTAGAACAGAATCTGATGGCCCTTGACCCGTTCTTCATCTGCGGGGCTGTCCACGCAATTCTTGAAACGGGAATGCTGGAGGACATCGTATTTGATCGTGGCGATGATTGCATCTTTCAAGGTCGGTTTCTTGTATCCGATAACAAATGTTTCGGTCACGTTGGCCTTGAACCCGTCGATCATGTTCTTGATCCCAAGCCCGAAGCAGATGGCCACGAAGATGGCGACCAGACCGAACAGGGGATCAATGGTGAAATCACCGGGAAAAAGGTTGCTGTAAACGATTTTGCCGTCTTCGGTGAGGGGGAAGAAGGAGCCGACAAGAGCGGCCCGGATCATCCAGATGAAGGCAAAAATAGCCATCGGAATACCTGCCAGGATCGGCAGATACTTGGGCGAACTCATCCACTCGCCGACAATGGCAGGCTTCACCAGCTTGCGGTAGGTCATGTTGCGCAGGGCGGCCAGCAAGTCGCCGGGTTTTGCTCCGCGAGGACACAGTTCGGAACAGGTTCCGCAATTGTGACACAACCAGATGTCGATGTCGTTGACCAGTTTGTCTTTGAGACCCCACTGGGCCCAGACCATTTCCTTGCGCGGGTAGGGATTGTCCGCAGGGGACATGGGGCATGCGACAGAGCAGGTAGCGCACTGGTAGCACTTCTTGAGATCCGCACCACCCACCTCCTGCAATTCCTTGACGAACTGCAGATTAGGCTCAATCTTAATTGTTTTGGACATACATGCTCCTCCTAATATCCCTTGAACGGGTTGGGACCAAGCTTGGTGATCGCATCAACAAACTCGTCAATCATGCCGGGCACCTTGTTGTATTCGTCAATGGCGACCTGCATCTGCTGTACCCGTTCGGTTTCAATGCCAAGCTTGCCGAGGGTCTCACCGATGTTGGCCATGCGCCGGCTGCACAGGTCCGATCCCTTGACGAAGTGGCACTGGTAATCTTCGCCGTATTTGCAGCCCAGGAGCAGGCAACCGTCAGTACCCTTGGACATGGCGTCAGCGATCCAGATGGTGTTGACCGAACCAAGGCAGCGCACCGGAACGATGCGTACGTAGGGACTCCACTTCTTGCCGCGCAGGGCAGCCATGTCGAGCGCCGGATAGGCATCGTTCTCGCAAGCAAGAATGAGCATGCGCGGACCGCCCACTTCCATATCGTCGGGGACCTCGACCTGCTTGATCATGGATCCGATCTGGTCGACGTTGTAGTTATCGAAGTAGATAACGCGTTCCGGGCAGGCACCCATGCACGTTCCGCAACGACGGCAACGCGAGGTGTTGGGCATAGGATTGCCCTTTTCGTCCTCGTCCAGAGCTCCGAAAGGACATTCTTCCGTGCAACGCTTGCACTGGGTACAACGCACCAGGTTGAACTTCGGAAAGGACAGATCCCCCGAACGGGGATGAACCGCCATGCCCCGATTCGCGGACTCAAGACACTGAATTGCCTTCAAAGCCGCGCCTGCTGCATCAACTTCGGCCGTGGCCATGGTCATGGGCTGACGCACGGTGCCGGCAGCGTAAATGCCGGTGCGGCGAGTTTCGTACGGGAAGCAGATATAGTTGGAGTCGGCGTATCCGCTGAACAGCTCAAGATCCGGCATGGCCGGGCCCTGCCGGTATTTGAGCTTGAGGACCGGATCAAGGGCGGTGGTGGGCACCATGGCCGTGGGCAGCACGAGCATGTCCACTTCGATCTCGACCTTGGCACCAAGCAGGGTGTCCTCAAGAACCACCACTATATCGCCATCGCCACCATCACGAACTTCACTGATCACGCCCTTGGTCATCATAACGGTCGGATCGTTCTGCGCGGCCTTGTAATAAAGCTCATTCATGCCGGGAACCATCATGTGCTCGTAGACCACCATGGCCACACCGCCGGGAATGAATTCGCGTACATAGTTCGCCTGCTTCAGGGCGGTCAGCGACGTCAGTTCAGAGCTGTAGGACAAGTGCTTGTAGGTGTCCTGCTTGACGAAGTTGGTCTTGGGCGTATCGTCGGCCTCTTTGACCTCAGCGGCAGCCAAGGCTGCGGCGCGAGCCGCCTCTTCCTTGACCTCGAAGGGGGCGAGCTTGTCGCCGAATCCGAGCAGGAACATGACCTTCTCAGGCTTGGCGCCGTCATTCTTGCGCACAATGGAACCCGCCTTGGCCATCATCTCGAACTCACGGGAAGTAACCACGTTCTTAAGCGTCCCGTAGCCGAGCGGCTTCAGGAAAGCGGTATCCTGCGGCACCCAACCGGTGGCGATCACCACGGACCCGACAGCCACGACACGTTCTTCCTTGCCGGCATTCACGGTCACTTCATAATTGCCGGGAGCTCCGGCAATGCTGGCGATTTCGGATTCAAGGAGCACTTCAATCTTGTCGGAAGCCTGCACCTGGGCGATCTTCTTTTCCACGCCCGTAGCATGAGCCGCATCATAGGGGTAGGCAAAGGGGATGGTCTTGTACATGCCGGCGGCAGCGCCACCCAGCATATCCTTTTTTTCAACCAGCGTCACATCGTATCCGACCGCGGCAACATCAAGAGCCGCGCTCATACCCGCCCAACCACCGCCAATAACCAACACCCGGTTGACGACTTCGATCCCGCCATCTTCCGGAACCGTCGCTTTCTGCAATTTGATCACGCCCATGTTCACATAGTCGTTGGCCATCTTGAAAAGCAATTCAGGAGTATTACCCGGAACGACCTTTTCTTTGCTCGGATCCTCATAGCAGAGAACGCAAAGTTCGCGCAGGTTGACCCGGTCAACCAGAATATTCTGCCCGAACTTGTAGAAATCCCAATCAACGCGAGGCGAAGAGCCGCAGACGCAGACAGCATTGATCAGGCCGGCATCGATGTCCGCCTGGATCAGAGCTCGTCCTTCGGCGGTTGCCAGCCTCGGATGCACCTTGACTACGGGGCAGCAATCACGCCATTTTTTCAGCACGCCATCACACAGTCTCTGGATGTCGAGAACCCCGCCAAGGCTTGATTCATCAAAATATACACCTATCTTGTCGGCCATGACCTACCTCCCCCTCACCGTCTGGATCGCTTTCATCGCTGCCCCGGTGGCAGACTGGGCCGACTTCATAACGTCCAGAGGTTGTTTGGCACAGCCCGCGGCGAAGATACCTTTTTCCTCCCCTCCAACGATGAACCCTTCGGCATCAACCGGGACATCTATTGGCAGGGAAGCACCGGCCAGGCTGGGCTGCATTCCTGTGGCCAGAACCACGAGATCGAAACGTTCGACAGACTTAGAGCACGACACCGCATCTTCCACGGTGACCCACACATCATCGCCTGCGCTGTCCTGTTCAACCGCAGCGACCTTGCCTTTGACAGCAAAGATTTTTTCATCCGCCAAAATCTTCTTGGCGAAATTATCGTAGCGACCAGGAGTCCGTAAATCAATGTAATAGATGGTCACTTCCGCGTCAGGATACTGCTCACGGACATATTGCGCCTGCTTCAAGGAAGCCATGCAGCAAATGTAAGAGCAATAATGGAGATGATTCTCGTCACGAGACCCGGCGCACTGAACGAAAGCGATTTTTTTCGGAGCTCGATTGTCCGAAGGCCGAAGAATCGCTCCGTTTGTCGGGCCATAGGGTGATGCAAGGCGTTCCATTTGCATGTTGGAAATGCAGTTTTTGACAGCGCCTGCGCCCAGGTTGGAGAGATTCGTCACGTCGTAAGGCTTCCATCCGGTGGCGATGATGATAGATCCAACGCTCAAAGTGATGGTCTTTTCTTCCTCGGTCAGATCGAGATAGTCACATTTCTGGACTTTGCTCTTATCCGAGTCGCTCAGGCTGGCCTTGTCCACAACATAGCGCTGCGGAAATGCAAAGGGCGCATCCAAATAGACTGGCTTGCGCGTTGTCAAACCGAACTCGTAATCATTGACCACTTCCGTGGAAAGATCGTCGCACAAATCGGAAAGATCAGGGCTGCTGGGACCAGCGTAGCGCGGTTTGATCTGTACCGTAACTTCATAATTTCCAACGGTTCCGTCTACCTTGGTCACTTCGGCCAAAGTAAAAAACTTCACATTGGGGTTGTTCTTGATCCGCTGATACTGAATTTCCAAACCGCACGAAGGTGGACACAGCTTCGGGAAATATTTGTTCAGCTGCATAACACGTCCACCCAGAAATGGGGTCTTCTCAATGATGAAGACCTCATGACCGATCTCAGCCGCCTCAAGGGCGGCAGTGAGCCCGGCGAAGCCACCACCTATGACAAGTATGCTGTTGCTAGCCATTCGATTCCTCCCAGAACACTTATGTTGAAGGCCATAAAAATGAATAGAATGGCCCAAGCATAATCTATAACTACCAGAGGTTACAGATCATGCATAGACCATTCTATTTCCTGATAGAGAAAAAAGGCTGCGGGATAAACCCGCAGCCTTTTGGCCCATAAACTAGACAGGGATGATCTGGTAGTAATGTTTTTTGAAGATTTCGGTTACACCAGTAGCCGGATCAAACTTGGAGTTAACAAAGCATTTCCACTTGTCGTCGTCCAGACCCATGAAGTCGGCACGATAGTAGAAACCGGGGTAACGGCTTTCCTGACGGAAACGAATGTGCTGCATGTGCAGACGAACGGTCCACAGTCTGTGGTACTGTTCCCAGCAACGAAGCAGTTCGTGCAGGTCACGAGCCGCCAGTTTCTTGGAATCTTCTTCCAGCATGTCAAGCAGGGCAAAGCCTGTGTCGAGCAGTCTGTCGGAAGTGGTATACAGGGTAGCGCAACCTCCGCCGTATTCATCGGTGCACTTGATAAGGCGCATCATGAAGTTGTTGGGGGAGATGTAGTTCGGGTTGACTACCGGATCAGTGGAAGCGCCCTTGAACTGCTCAAAGGTGTACCAAGGCTGGTAGATTTCCTTCTTCAACTCTTCGGCGGACAGGTTCAGCGTGGGAGTGAAATCCTTGTGATCCACAACGTAGCGAACCATCTGCTTGCCGACGATGCGGCCTTCAGCGTGGGAACCGGAGGAGAACTTGTGACCGGAAGCGCCAACGCCATCAGCGCAGGTGAACAGACCGTTGACCGTGGTCATGCGGTTGTAGACCTTACCATTGGCGGCCTTGACCTTGTATTCCTCAGGAACCCAAGGCTCGTTAGGACCGGAAACCCAGATGCCGCAGCAACCGGAATGCGAACCGAGCAGGTAAGGCTCAGTGGGCATGATTTCGGAACCGCGTTCTTCGGGCTTGATGTTCATGGCGGCCCACAGGTTGGCCTGACCAACACACATATCCAGGAAGTCTTCCCAAGCTTCGGACTCAAGATGCTTCTGCTCGGCCTTGGACAGATCCTTGAAGGTGGTCTGCAGAGCGGTGGCGGTGTCCATGTAGATGGGACCGCGACCTTCGCGCATTTCGCGAAGCATCATGTGGTTGCGCAGACAGGTCGGAATGACGTGACCCTTGGCGTAACCACGATCTTCGTAGGGCTTCAGCATGGCGCGGTTGGTGACGCAGTAGTCTTCACCCTTGGCGTTGGTGGCTTTGGCCTTGAAGAGCAGGAACCATGCGCCGACCGGACCGTAACCGTCTTTGAAACGGGCGGGTACGAAGCGGTTTTCCATCATGGTCATTTCAGCGCCAACCTGAGCACACATGGTGTAGGTGGAACCGGCATTCCATACTGGATACCACGCGCGGCCGAGGCCTTCACCCGTGGAGCGGGGGCGATATACGTTAACGGCACCGCCGCAAGCCACGGACATGGCGTTGGCTTTGATGACGTACACTTTGTTTTCACGAACAGAGAAACCAACAGCACCGGCGATACGGTTGGGCGTCTTGGCGTCAAGCAGCAGCTTAACGATGAAAATACGCTCCAAGTAACGATCGGAACCAAGGGCGTTCTTTGCGGCTTCAGCAACGATGACCTTGTAGGACTCACCGTTGATCATGATCTGCCAACGTCCGGAACGGACAGGGGCATCGCCCTTACGCAGAGACAAACCTTCTTTGTGAGCCTGAGCGCCGTCCAGGTTTTTGCCGTCTTTCTTGATCCAGCAAGGCAAGCCCCACTCTTCGAACAGATGAACGGAGTCATCCACGTGGCGGCCAAGGTCATAGATCAAGTCTTCGCGAACAATACCCATAAGGTCGGTGCGGACCATGCGGACATAATCGTCAACATCGTTCTCGCCGATATAGGTGTTGATGGCGGAAAGACCCTGAGCAACCGCGCCGCCGCGATCGACAGCAGCCTTGTCAACCATGAGAATTTTGATGTCGCCGCCAACCTTGTCGGCCCAGCGCACTGCTTCAAAAGCAGTACCGCAGTTACCCATACCACCACCGACCATAAGAATGTCGGTATCAATCTCAACGAGTTCGGGCTCTGCGCAGGCAAGACCCTTGATCACGTCTTTAACAGGAATCTGAGGCATATGTTCCTCCTGAAATTTCTTTCGTTTAAAGCGCCGAATTAGGCGACGGCCGACTTGAAGGTGACCTTCAGGTCTGCTTCACCGACTTCAATTTTCTTGCCGAGAGCTTCTTTGGGGGTCGCCAGAGCGGTCTCGGTGAACAAAAGTTCGTCTTCCAGGTTCGCGCCTTCAGGCTTGCCTTCGAAGGGCTTGATGGAACCTTCCACAGTGGTGCGGATGGGGAACTTGAAGCGCTTTACTTCACCATTGCGGAACTGAACGGTCCACATGATGTCTTCTGCACCGCGCAGCGGGATGCAGGTACCGCCCATGGGGGCGAAGTCAGCATACGGACGAGCGGTGATCGCACCCTGGGGACAAATCTTGATACAGGAGTAACATTCCCAGCAAGCGGCCGGCTCCTGATTGTAAGCCTTCATCTCAACAGGGTCCAGGATCATGAGGTCGTTAGGACAGATGTACATACAGGCAGTCTTTTCACCGCCCTTGCATCCATCACACTTTGCTGGATCAACAAAGGTTGGCATAATTCCTCCGAATAAAGAGTTTAAAACAACTTAGCCATAGGCCCGAAACAAATAAAATTTACCCAAGCTCTTCGCTTGTGAATCTTTTATCAAAGCACTTTTGCCGTGTCAAGCCGCATATTAACAATCGCATATGCCTTGCTGACTTCATGTCACAAAGCCAAAAATCGGCAGGGCGGGCACAAAGCCAGCCCTGCCGGTATAATCAAACTACATGGCTGCGCCGGAAGCGGCACCCTGCATCTTCACTTCGACCTTTTCGGTCAGCGTGGAGTAGTATTCGCGCAGGATGACGAGGACTTCGTCGCGACCGAAGTGGTCAACAACTTCAGCGCCTTCGGACAGAGCCTTGCGCAGCTTGGTTCCGGACAGAACAACGCGGTCGTCCTTGCCGTGCGGGCAGGTGCGCAGGGAGGCCATGCCGTCACACTTGTAGCAGTAGAAGGTCCAGTCGATCTTCATGGGCTGGGTGATCAGATCCTTGCCGGCGCCCAGGTTCTTGGGAACGCGATCAAAGATTTCCTGAGCCTCGAACAGACCGTAGAAGTCACCAACACCGGCATGGTCGCGACCGATCAGCATGTCGGAAACGCCGTAGTTCTGGCGGAAGGTGGCGTGCAGCAGGCCTTCGCGGGGACCGGCATAACGCATATCCAGGGGGTAGCCGCCCTGAACGACGTTGGCCTTCACAAAGTACTTGTCGATAAGGGTATCGATGCACTTGATGCGAACTTCGGCCGGGATGTCACCGGGCTTCAGGTTGCCGACCAGGGAGTGAATGAAAACGCCGTCGCAAACTTCAACAGCGATCTTGGCCAGATATTCGTGGGAGCGGTGCATGGGGTTACGCAGCTGCAGAGCGGCAACCTTGCTCCAGCCCTTTTCTTCAAAGGTGGCGCGCGCTTCGGCCGGGGACATGTAGCACCCAGGGAATCTGTCGCGGTAGTCGCCTTCGGAGAGGACCTTGACCGGACCTGCGATATTGAATTTCTTCTGAGCCAAAACCATAATCACGCCGGGGTGATCCTTGGGGGCAATTTCCCAGAACTTGTCGTCAGCGGACTCTTCGCCCTGGCCCTTGTAGACCTTTTCGCATTCCCACTTCTTGTCGGCGTCGGTCATTTCGTAAACTTCAGTGACCTTCATGGTAGCCATGAAAACACCCTTCTTGGGATCGAACAGAGCGACCTCTTCACCAACCTTCACTTCTTCATCCACATCCAGGGTCACGGGCACGGGCCAGAAGGTGCCATCAGCCAGGGTGAAGTTTTCACACACGGACTTCCAGTCAGCCTTGCTCATGAAGCCGCTCAACGGGCTGAAGCCGCCGATGCCCATCATGATCAGGTCGCCCTTGGCGCGGGGGCTGATATCTATCTTCTTCAAACCAGCGGCCTTTTTCTGCTCGGCAGCCAATTCAGCGCCCTGAAGCAGACAGCAAACCAAACCTTTTCCACCATGCGGGGGTACGAGAGCCATAACGTGGATCCTCCTAAATATAGTTTGTTTTTATTTTCACAAATAAAAAAACGGAGATCTCTATTTGCTTCGCAACTCAATTCTTGTCAACCCTTTTGTGATTTTTTTATCAACCGTGCACGCATCCGCCATTCCTGACATTCCGGGGTTTGTGCAATTTAGCGGGATGGATTTGATTTTTTGACACTCTTTCAATTTTTTTCTTTTATTCTAATATATTATATTTATATTGAACAATAACCGCTTGCAATCCATAAAGTCTTATTGTTATTGAACGCCTTTGAAATCAGCTTTCATCATGCGTCCATGCACCCATGGACAACAAACACCCTAGCCTGAAGAATTCGCATGGCCGAAAAACATAATTCTCTCTCTTTGACGCAGGAACTGGCGCAACTCGACGAAAAGCTCGTGTCCCTTCTCATGACCCGGACCAACCTTTTGTCCAGGGCGGCGTCGACAAGACGTTCGAAAAACCTGGGCATTACCGACCCCAATCAGGAAAAAGTTCTGTGGCAGGTCTGGCGGGACGCGTCCAAGGCGGACAATCTGGAACCCCAGATCCTCAAGAAAATCTTCCACCTCTCGAACAACCTGTCTTATGCCAGGGTCGAGCGGAATTCCTCGAATGAAAAGCCCTTGTGCCTCTTCCCCAGGCGTAAGCCGGTGGAAATAGACCTCGATGCTCCCCGAGACCAGATCCTGCGCAGCATGATGTTCTTCCTTGGGGCCACGAACTCCTCGCCGCTGACCATCGCGCCATTCCAGGGCAACGATATCTCCCTGGAACTGATCAATGCCCTTAACCTTTGCGGGTTCAACCTCACATTCCAGAACCGGCAATGCGAAACCCAGCCCGTTGACTCCTGGTCGATGGACAACAAGATCATTTATGCCGGGCAGAGCAAATTCCATTTCTATCTTTTGTTATGCCTTGCCCTCGGGCAGGTGACCCGCGCCAAATTCACCGGCTCCACGAAGCTCAAAATTCATGACGTTAGACCCGTACAGGACATTATGCCTCAACTTGGCGCTCGCCTGACGGTCGTGGAACCGCACAGCTATGGGTTACCCGTCAGGGTAGAGAGCAGTGGCCAACTCCCTGAGACCATCTCCATCCCCAAGGGCGTGTCCAAGAAGTTCGTGCTGGCGCTTGTTGTTGCGGCCACCACGTATAAGGCGGGGCTTTCGATCCAGCTGCATGAATCGTTTTCAAACAGCAAACTGCTGCGCAAAGGGATCGGATTCCTGCAGGAACATATCCCGGAACTGCAATTTGAGGGGCTGAGTATCATCGTCCCTCCTGCGCCCATCAGCCTTGACCTTTCGGCGGTGGATATCCCTGTGGATCCGCTGATGAGCCTCCACCTGCTGGTTCTTCCGTTCTTTACCGACGGCAAGGTGGTCCTGCATGGCAAATGGCCGCAGCACGCGCCTCACCTCCATGACATTATGGATATCCTGCATGAGTTCGGATTGCGGATCAGCGTCCATGGCGGCGAGATAACTTCCGTCATGGGCAACAGGCCCCAGAAACTATCCATAGACATCACCACCTGCCAGGAATACCTGCCGTTGGTGCTGGCCATGTCCATGGGTCTGCGTGGTCAATGCGCCATCACACTGGACACCACGAGCGAGGATGTCGAATACGCCCAGGATCTGCTCGAAAATCTGGGCGCAGGATATGCCATTGAACCCGGGCTGTTGATGCTCGGACTGTCTAACGCCAAGAAAGTCAGCGAGTCGCCCTGGCAAAGTCCGGGCCCCTACTGGACCTTGGCCGGATCGCTCATATCCTTCACACATCCCGGAGTCTGCATGACCAATGCGGACAACATTTCCTCGGCCTGGCCCTGGTTCTGGAAGATATTCATGAATCTTCCAAGTCCTCAAAACTTCATAAATTCCGCACGGATCGAAGAACAGGTAGAAGAAAATCAAAATGACAAGCCAAAACGAAAGCGAATCCGAATCACAACAGATTAAGACCATCGAAAAGGAAATCGGCAGGTTCAAAGCCGAACAGGCCGATGCTCAGGCCAAGGTCAAAGAATTGCTCCTACAAGAAGATCCTGCGAGCGGCATAACCTTTCACGAGGACATTTTCCGGCTGCAGCAGGACAAACTTCGCCTGGACACTGAAATCCAGATTCTACAGGTCAAGCTCAGGCGGCTTGCATCCACATGGTAAGCCCGACTATTAGAGGCTCCCGGCAGCGGCTGGGGGCCTTTTTTCAAAGATACGCAACGGCAAAATTGAAGGAGCGCGCATGAACCAGAACCTCACCCAGAAGATCATCGCGGCGCACCTCGTTGAAGGCGATATGCAGCCTGGAAACGAAGTGGCCATCAAAATAGACCAGACCCTGACCCAGGATGCCACCGGGACCATGGCCTACCTGCAATGGGAAGCCATCGGCCTGCCACGAGTCAAGACGGAGCTTTCCGTCAGCTACGTAGACCACAACACTCTGCAGATGGGTTTCCGCAACCCTGATGACCATCGCTATCTGCGCAGCGTGGCCGCCAAATACGGCGTTGTTTTCTCCCCTCCCGGCACCGGCATCTGTCACCAGTTGCATCTGGAAAATTTTGCCATACCGGGCAAGACCCTCATCGGATCGGATTCGCACACGCCCACTGCCGGCGGCATCGGCAGCCTGTCCATGGGCGCGGGCGGACTCTCCGTAGCGCTGGCCATGGCCGGTGAGCCCTATACCATCACCATGCCCAAAGTCTTCAAGATTCGCCTCGAAGGACAGCTGACCGGATATGCCTCGGCCAAGGACGTCATCCTGCACCTTTTGGGCATCCTGACCGTCAAGGGCGGCGTCGGCGCGGTCATGGAATACTGCGGGCCAGGCGTGGGCACCTTGAGCGTGCCGGAGCGCGCTACCATCACCAACATGGGCGCGGAACTGGGCGCCACGGCTTCCATCTTCCCCAGCGACGACCAGACCCGGGCCTTTCTTGCGCTCATGGGACGGGAGAGCGATTTCACCCCCCTGGGGGCTGACGAAGGCGCAACATATGACCGGGAAATCATCATCGACCTGAGCACGCTTGTTCCCCTGGCGGCCCGGCCACATATGCCCGACAGGGTCATCCCCGTGGCGGAGCTGGACGGAATGAACGTCGATCAGGTGGCCATCGGTTCCTGCACCAACTCCTCCTACTCCGACCTTCAGAGCGTGGCCCAAATCCTGAGCGGCGAGCATATCGCCCCGAACACGGACCTGCTCCTGTCACCGGGCTCCAAGCAAGTGCTCAAAATGCTCATGAGCGAAGGCCTGCTCGACCTCATTCTCGACGCGGGCGGACGGCTGATGGAATGCTCCTGCGGTCCGTGCATCGGCATGGGCGGCTCGCCATCGAGCGGCGGCGTCAGCGCCCGGACCTTCAACCGCAACTTCGAGGGCCGCAGCGGCACCCAGGACGGACAGATCTATCTTGTAAGCCCCATCACCGCAGCATTCAGCGCTCTGAATGGCAAGTTCACCAACCCGTCGACCTGGACCAAGGCCGTTTCCAAGCCTTCGCTACCGACCACGGCGCCGTCCATCCGCCATCTCTTTGCCTTCCCGCCCGAGGATGGAAGCGAAGTCGAAATCCTGCGCGGGCCCAACATCGTTGCCCTGTCGCCCTTCGACAGGCTGCCGGAGGTTCTGGAGTTGCCCGTGCTGATCAAGGTCGGGGACAACATCACCACCGACCACATCATGCCCGCCGGTGCGGCCATCACCGCCCTGCGCTCCAACATCCCGGCCATCAGCAGGCATGTGTTCGAGCGCGTGGACAAGGATTTTGTGACCCGGGCCGAAAAAACGGGACAGGGGCTCATCCTCGGCGGCGAGAACTACGGACAAGGCTCCAGCCGCGAGCATGCGGCGCTCGCCCCACGCCATCTGGGCGTCCGGGTGGTTCTGACCAAGTCCTTTGCCCGCATCCACAAAGCGAACCTGATCAATTTCGGCATCCTTCCGCTGATGCTCGCCAACGAGGCGGACTATGACACGCTGGCCCAGGGCGATGTTCTGCGCCTTGAACTTGGAGCTCTTAAACCCGGCGCGGCGCTTTCCGCCACGACACCTGACGGCAGGCACGTCACGCTGACCCATGATTTGACGGGTAATGAAATAGCCATTATCAAGGCTGGCGGCTTGCTCAATTACGTCAACGACAGGCAAAAATAAAAGTCCCTCGGGGCAGTTCCCATTATTTTTAACTTCAGACTCTTTGTCGGAGATTCCATGCTTGATATCCTGCGCAAGGGCGCCCAAAGTTGGGGAATAAAAATCCTCTTCGGCATCATCATTGCCGTTTTTGTTTTGGCCTTTGGCATGAATCGCGTGCAAAATGACCAGACCACCGTCATCGCCACGGTCAACGATTCCCCCATTCTCTTCCGGCCTTTCCAGGAACGCCTGCAGCGCAGCCTCGAACTCGCGCGCAGCCAGAATCCCAACCTGACAGCTGAAATTCTGGCTCAGATGGGATTCAAAAGACAGATCCTTGAGCAGATGGTCATCGAGGAACTGATGATGCAGCAGGCTGCGAAGCTCGGCCTGACTGTTTCCAAGGAAGAGCTGGCCAAGGAGATTCATCTCATTCCCGCCTTCCAGAACGAAGGCAACGTCTTTGACCCGGCCTCGTACCAGAGCGTGCTGCGTGCCAACAACCTCACTCCCGGCAAATTCGAATCCGAATACATGCGCGGCATGGTCATGGACAAGCTGCGGACCTACGTCGGTCTTCCCGGCCGCCTCGGCGAGGACCAGGCCCGCGACTTCTACACATACGGCCGCAGCACTGCGACCATTTCATATCTGATGTACCCGTGGGAAAGCTATCAGAATCAGGTCAACGCCACGGACGCGCGCATCAACGAGTATTACGAGGCGCGCAAGGCCAACTATGCCGTGCCTGCCAGAGCCAAGATTGACTACCTGCTGCTCACCCCCGCGACCCTGGCCGACCCTGCCGCCGTCTCCCCCGAGGAAACCGAAAAGTACTACACCGAGCAAAAGGAACAGTTCAAGATCGAAGAGCAGGTCAAGGCCAGCCACCTTCTTGTGCGCGTTGACGAAAACGCCGATGAAGAAAGCGTGGAGAAGGCCATGCAGACCATAAAGGCCGCCCAGAAAGACTTGGCTGCAGGCAAATCCTTTGCCGAAGTGGCCGCGCAATACACCGAGGACCCCTCCGGCACGCAGACCGGAGGAGAGCTGGGCTGGTTTGGCCGGGGCCGGATGGTGAAACCCTTCGAAGACGCGGCCTTTGCCCTTGAAAAAGGGGCGGTCAGCGAACCGGTCCGCACCCAGTTCGGCTTTCACCTGATCAGCGTGGAAGACACCAAGAGCGCAGGGTATGAGGATTTCGAGTCTGTTACGAACGACATCGCAAACATCATTGCCGAGGATCGCGCGGCGGAGATCCTGCAGGATCGCCTTGACCAGGCTTTGGAAATGGTACTCGCAGGCGAGCCTCTCGATGCGGCGGTCAAAGCCATCGGCCTGAAGCTTGAAGTCCGCGAATCTGACTACTTCACCAAGGATCAAGGCCCAAGGGATCTGCCCGGACTTTCTCCGGAAAATGCACAGATCCTCTTCGACCTTCCCCAGGACATGACAACGCAATCGCCGCTGCCCATTGCCGACGGATACCTGCTCGCCACCAAGCGTGAACAGGTTGCCGAAAGCGTCAAGCCGCTGGAAGCGGTCAAGGCGGAAATCGTCGCGGCCATCACCCGCGAAGAAGCCTTAAAGATGGCCAAGGCAGCCGCAGACACAGATTTGGAGCTGTTGCTCAAGGGAGAATCCCTGGCAGGCGCCACTTTGAAAGAGACTGAACCCTTCGGACGACAAGGCACCATTAGCGGTCTGGGCATGAACCAGCTGCTGGCCACCAAGGCCTTTGAAACCGAATCCGGTTCGTGGCTGCCCGAAGCCTACGCCTTCGCCGAAGGCTACGTTCTGGCCAAGGCCGTCAAGATTACTCCGCCAGCGGACGAAAACTGGGCTGCGGAAAAAGAGTTGTGGCTGACCTCCCTTAACGAGAGGGCTGAAGAGCAGACCGTGCAAGCCTTTGTCGCGGATCTGCGCGCCAAAGCCGATGTACGCATCACCAACCCCACGCTGCTCGAAAACTAACGGTCCTGAGCGTTCCATAAAAATGGCAAAGCCCGTCTCGAATTGAGGCGGGCTTTTTTCATCGGGACCAAAGAGTTTTTCAGATGGTTACCCACTCCACTTCAGGGTCTTGCCCACAACGCAAGTGAAGCCGGGCCATGCCTCCTTCGCCGGACCTCGGCCAGAACAGGGAGCCAGGGTTAAAAAGCAGCACCCCTCCGGATGACACGCGCCAGTCACGAACATGTGTGTGTCCGTAGCAGACAATGTCCACTCCTTGGAATCGGCTGGCAACATCGTCTCCGACCCGGGAACGCGGCCCCCATCCATGGCCCATGCCCAATTGAAACCCTTCCAGTTCCAGTTCGCGCAGCACGGGCAGACTGCCGTTCAGGGGAGGCAGGTCGCAGTTGCCTTGCACGGAGTAAAACCGTGGATGGGAATTGAGAAAGGACCATGTTTCCTCGCTCACGCAGTCCCCGCAGTGCAGAAGCACGTCGGCGTCACGGCAATAACGCTCAAAAATGGCGGCCAGAAGGTTATCCGGCTGATCCATATGCGTATCGGACATGACCGCGACAATCATGAGGCCCCCTTGCGCGCCAATGGTTGAATCACGAATTCGCACTCAATCCACAGGGCCTCTCCGGGCCCGGCAGCATTGCCGTACGTGGATTTGAGCGTGGACAGGAAAGAGAGCAGAAAAGCTTGGAAATCCTGGTCGCCGGAAACGCGGTTGACCACAAACTCTCCGATTCTGCCGTCTTCCAGAATGCTCAGGCTGACCAGTGCATAGCCGGTGCTGTCAGCATACATGCTTTCCCACAAGGAACGGATGGCGCGCTGTACGGCTCGTGCGCGCTTCAAATCCGCTTCGCTGCGCGGCTTTGAGACGCGCTGGCGCGTGTCGGGACGCGCCTGCACATCCACGGAGATATACAAAGACGCCGAGTCCAGCCTGGAAACGCTCTGGGCTTGCTGCTCCCGAAAAATTCGTTCGCGATACATATTGATGGTTTCGAGGTTGAGTTCAAGGACGCTTGGCAGTCCATAAAGAGGCCCGAAGAAGACAAACCAGACTGGAATCACATGCAGGCACAGCGACAGAAAAAAACTGAACACTGACCTCCCAAGACGGGACCTGCTTGCTTCTGGCGCTGACATGATCCGCTAGGGGCGAGGCTTGCCGTTCCCCTTGCGCCACCAAGACTCGTCCGGCCTCACAAACCACCAATCCGACTGATCCGTGGTCTGTATGGCGCGGGCAAGTTCCAGGGCCGGGTCCGTTTTGAGTCGCAAAACCGCATGATCAAGCCACTTTGCCGCATAGGGATTTCCAAGGTCCCGCTCTTCCTTCAGATTGGCGATAAAATCCAGCTGGTCCGCATCCTGGGCCAGTCTGGCTTCCAGGGTCTCTCCAGTCTCCAGTTCATGCCAGAGCTCAAGGACCTCCACCCGCAGCCCCGTGCCTTCCAGGGCGTGGGTGAAGGCCAGGACCGGGTTGCTCGTGTTGTAGATGCGGTTGACGTAATTAAAATCGCCGATGCGGGCCTCGTGCACATCATGAAAGAGGCACAGGAAAACGGTCCTGGCCACATCCGCGCCGCTTTTGCGCGCCAGCATATAGCCGATCATGGCCGTGCGGAAGGAGTGTTCGGCCACGTTTTCGGCTCCCGAACCCAGAAACTGGTATCCGGTGCGTGGGGTCTTACGCAACATGCCAAGCTCAAAAACAAAATCGGCCAGACGCTTCCACGTTTGATCCGCCACGGGCCGTGCTTCAGGTTCGGTATTCAGCATTGATCTTGATGTACTCCTCGGTGAAATCGGAGGCCATGAGCGTAAGCTCGGCTTCTCCGGCACAAAGCTCCAGGTCGATATCCACGACGTCCCGGCGCAGGGCCGAGGCCAAGAGGCTGTCCCAGTCCGCCTTGACCGGGGTACCCTGACGAAAAATGGTCATGCCCGCGATGCGTACGATCACATCCTCGGGCGTAAACGTGGCTCCGCTGCGCCCCAGGGCAGCCACGATCCGGCCCCAGTTGGGGTCCCGGCCGTACAGGGCGGTCTTGACCAGCGGAGAATTGCCCACGGCCCGCGCGGCAAGCTGCGCGTCGGCCATGCTGGCCGCACCGCGAACATTGATGCGCATGACCTTGGTCCCGCCCTCGGCGTCCTGCACGATCATGTAGGCCAGATCCTGGCAAATTTCGAGCAGTGCCTCCTCCAGAAGGTCCAGATCCGCGCCCTGCGCCCTGGCGGCGGTGCCGTTGGCCAACGCCAGAACACAGTCATTAGTGCTGGTGTCTCCGTCAACGGTGATGGCGTTGAAGCTCTTGTCCACGCAGCGGACCAGGGCCGCCTGCCACCACTCGTGCTCCACGCCAGCATCGCACAGAATGAAACCGAGCATTGTGGCCATGTTCGGGCAGATCATGCCCGCGCCCTTGCAAAAACCGCCCAAACGCACCGAGCCGGAGGAAAGCTGGACCTCCCGCGCGGCGAGCTTGGGGAACGTGTCCGTGGTCATGATCGCACGGGCCATATCCACAAGCCCGACCCGGCCAAGATTCTCGCGCAGGGCAGGGATTGCCTTTTCCCACAGCTCCATCTTGAGCTGATCGCCGATAACGCCTGTGGAAGCCGGCAAAATTGCGGAAGCCTCAAGATCAAGGGCGGACAGCAGCTCAAGGGTGGCCCGGCAGTTCGCAATGCCTTCCTGGCCGGTGCAGGCGTTGGCCTGGCCTGAATTGACAACGATGGCGCGGATGCCCGAGGAACCCTTTTCAAGGATGTCCCTGGCCACAAGAACCGGCGCGGCCTGAAAACGATTGGTGGTGAAGACTCCGGCGGCAACAGCCGGGACCGTGCTGACCACCAGCCCAAGATCCGAACGCCCTGGCCGCTTGAAACCGCACTGAGCGGTAGAAAACTGGAAACCCGAAGGAATGGTCATGGTGACTCCAAATGCGAAAAATTCCGACCAACATGAGGAACCGGGATTCCTGACAGGGGAAAAAATCTTTGTCAAACAGGCAGCGAGCTGTCGCGTTCGAAATAGTCCTCGGCCAGTTGGCAGCAATTGGGCGCACCACCGGCCAGCCCGGCCAAAGTGATGGTGTCCAGTTCGCGCAGCATGGCGTCCGTGGCCCGCTGCCAGGCCGCACGGGTTGGGCAGACCGCCGTCCTTTCGCACAGCTCCGGCGAACTCAAGCAGGCCGAAAGTTCCACAGAGCCTTCCATGATGCGCACAATGTCGCCCAGGGTGATATTCTGCGGTGAACAGCCGAGCTTATGTCCGCCTGATGCGCCGCGCTTGCTCGTAACCATTCCCGCATGCTTCAGGGGCTTGATGATTTGTTCGATGAACGGCACGGTGATTCCCGTGCGCTCGGAAATGTCGTTCACGCGATGGGGCACTCCATCGTTGTGCGTGGCCAGGTCAAGCAGGATCCGGGAAGCATATCTCGATTTCGCGGAAAGCTTCATAATAATCTCGAATGATTGAAATTTTATTTAAATCGACTGTAACTCAAAAATGCGTCAAAAAACCGCACCAATTCCTGCTCACAACAACACCGCACACTGCGATTCGACCGGCAAGGTTATTTGTCCTCTACATGGTCAAAGGCCGCACCGCAATATTGCACCCTTCAGGCAGCGGGAGTACCTAGGCTACAAAGCATGAAGCATCTACAAAACATCCCCCTCAAGAACTACTGCACCTTCCGCATCGGAGGCGTGGCGAAAGACATTTTTTTTCCCGAAAGCCCGCAAGAGCTGGCTGAAATCGTCCGCCGACATCGCGCCGACAACATTGATTTCTGGATTCACGGCGGCGGAGCAAACACTCTTTTCCCGGACAACGAAATCCTTTTACCCATCATCTCCACCAGCGAGATGACGACCAGCGTCCGTGATGGCGGTACTGTGCATGCACAGGCCGGAAAACCCATGGACGCCTGGGTCCTGGAATGCCTGCGCGAGGGGCTGGGGGGAATCGAATGCCTCTCGGGCATTCCCGGAACGCTGGGCGGAGCGCTGTACATGAACGCCGGAGCCTACGGCCACGAAATCTCGGACCACCTTGTCAGTGTTACGGTTCTGACCCGGGACGGGCGGGTGATCGACATTCACAAACAGGAATGCGGGTTCGGCTACCGTCAGGCCTTGGCCCTGCGCGAAGCTATCGTGCTGGCCGGAACCTGGAGTCTGCCGCAATGCGATCCTAAGCCCCTCCTGACCAAGCGCAAGGAAATCCTGGCCAGACGCAAGGAAAAGCAACCGCTTGAATTTCCGTCTGCCGGCAGCGTCTTCAAACGCCCTGAAGGCGCCTACGCATCCCAACTCATCGACCAGGCCGGCCTCAAGGGCCTGCGCGTAGGCGGCGCGCAAGTCTCGGAAAAACACGCCGGATTCATTGTCAACGTCGACAATGCCACCTGCCGGGACGTGCTCGAACTGGTGGATATTTGCCGTAAAACCGTACGCGAGCGTTTCGGTTACGAACTCGAACTTGAACAGTGCCTCTGCCCCTTCTGCCCTGATCACAAATAAGCCAGGAGAGCCCCCATGCCCACGGCCGTGCAGTCCGACATCGCCATTGCCCAGAAAGCCAGGATGAATCACATCCGCGACATCGCGGCAAAACTCGGCCTCGTGGACGACCAGCTTGAACCCTATGGCAAGTACAAGGCCAAGCTCCCGCTTTCCCTGGCCGAAAAAGACCAGTGCAAATACGGCAAGCTCATCCTGGTTTCGGCCATCACTCCGACCCCGGCAGGCGAAGGCAAGACCACCGTGTCCATTGGGCTCAGCGACGGGTTGAACCGCATCGGCAAGAAGTCCATGGTCGTGCTGCGCGAGCCGTCGCTCGGCCCGGTCTTCGGCATCAAGGGCGGTGCCACCGGCGGCGGCTATTCGCAGCTCCTGCCCATGGAAGACATCAACCTTCACTTCACGGGGGATTTCGCGGCCATCGAGAAGGCCAACAACCTCCTGGCCGCCCTCATCGACAACAACCTGCAAAGCAAGAGCCGCTCACTCAACCTTGACGGCAGAACCGTGGCCTGGAAGCGCGTCATGGACATGAACGACCGCTCGCTCAGGCGCCTGGTATGCGGCCTGGGCGGTCTCGCGCACGGCGTTCCCCGGGAGACGGGCTTCGACATCACGGCCGCGTCGGAGATCATGGCCATCCTCTGTCTGGCCGACGACCTGCCGGACTTGAAGCGCCGCCTGGGGGACATCTTTCTTGGATTCACCTTTGGCCGCGAGCCCATCCACGCCCGGGACCTAAGCGCCCAGGGAGCCATGGCCGCGCTGCTCAAGGAAGCCATCAAACCCAACCTGATCCAGTCTCTGGAAGGCAACCCGGCCATCATGCACGGAGGCCCCTTCGCCAACATCGCCCAGGGCACCAACACGGTCATCGCCACCCGCACGGGGCTTTGCCTGGCCGACTATGTGGTCACGGAGGCTGGTTTCGGCTTTGACCTTGGCGGGGAGAAATTTCTGGACATCAAGTGCCAGTCCGCCGGATTCGACCCCTGCGCAGTGGTCCTGGTGGCCACGGTGCGGGCGCTCAAATATCATGGTGGGGTTGAGCTTGCGCACCTGGCAGTGCCCAATACCAAGGCATTGAGCCGGGGGCTGGAGAATCTTACCAAGCAGATCGAAAACGTGCGCCTCTTCCATCTTACACCCATCGTGGCCATCAACCGCTTCGCCACGGACACGGACGAGGAGCATCAGGTCATCCTTGACCACTGCCAGTTCATGGGTGTGCAGGCGGCGGTCATGGAAGCATGGGAAAAAGGCGGGGAAGGGGCCGAGGAGTTGGCTGAACTTGTCGCCGCCACGGCAGACCGGTGTACCGCACACTACAAGCCCCTGTACGACTGGAACCAGAGCGTGCGCGAAAAGATCGAGATCATCGCCACCCGCGTCTATGGAGCGGCCTCAGTGGAATATGCGCCCGGTGCGCTGAAAGATCTGGAAAAGGTCAAGCAGCTGGGCCTTGAGGGCTTGCCCGTGTGCATCGCCAAAACCCAAAGCTCCCTCTCGGATCAGCCAGGGTTGCGCGGCCGCCCGCGCGACTTCGTAGCCACCGTGCGCGAGATCGAAATCGCCTCCGGAGCGGGATTTCTGGTGCCCATCACCGGCAACATGATGCGCATGCCCGGCCTGCCGGAAGTGCCCTCGGCGGAAAAGATAGATATCGATGAAAACGGCGTGATCAGCGGGCTGTTCTAAGCAGCAAAAAAAACGAGCCCACGCCGAATGAAGGAGTGGGCTCGTCGAATCAAGACGGAAGATGGATCCCCGCCTTCGCGGGGATGACGTCATGGTGGAGTGAAGGGACCGTGCGTTGGCCGGAAACCGAACGCCCGCATAGTGCGATGCGTCATTCCCGCGAAGGCGGGAATCCATGCCTTTCATTTCAGGAATAAGTCATAAAATCAGGACACCTTGCCCCCGTTGGCCACTTCCGAACTCGGCCCAAGCAGGGCCAGGCCCCCTTCCTTCTTCACCGCCAGCACCATTCCCTGGGAAACCAGACCGCGCAGCTTGCGCGGCTTCAGATTGGCCACCACGACCACTTGGCGGCCCACCAGTTCCTCGGGCTTGAAAAACTCGGCGATTCCGGCCACGACCTGCCGGGGCGTCTCGTCGGCGGTGTCGATTCTTAGCACCAGCAGGCGGTCCGCTTCGGGATGCGGGGTCACTTCAAGCACCGTGCCGACGCGCAGATCGACCTTGGCGAAATCCTCGAACTCGATGCAATCCGGACAGGCCATCTCGATCTTGGCCTCGGGCTTTGGCTCCTTGACGGGTTTGGCCTTCTTGGTCTCTGGGGCCTTCTCCTCCCGCTGCTCCAGGTCCTGGCGGGGGAAGAGGTTGGAGCGCTCTGCCACAGGCGTGCCGGGAGCCAGCCCGAACCAGGAGGTGGTCTCGGACTCCAGGTCCGTGCCTTCGATGCTGAATTTCACCCCCAGCTGAGACAGCATGGTCTCGCTGGTACTCGGCATGACCGGCCACAGATGCACGGCCACCTTGCGCATGCCTTCGAGGATGACGTAGAGAACCGTCCCCAGCCGATTCATGTCCTTATTCTTGTACAGCGTCCAGGGGGCCGAGGAATCGATGTATTTGTTCAGATGACGGACCAGTTCCCACAGGGATTTGAGCGCCCTTGAAAACTGGAAGTGTTCGAACTGGCCCTGGTAATTGGACATGGCGTTGTGCCCGAGTTCAAGCACCTCCCGGTCAAGATCGAGCAGTTCGCCGCATTCAGGGACCACCCCGCCAAAGTACTTGTGGGTCATGGACAGGCTGCGCGAAAAGAGGTTGCCCAGATCGTTGGCCAGATCAGCGTTGAAACGTCCCACCAGCGCGTCCTCGCTGAACGAGGAGTCCTGCCCGAAGCTCATCTCGGAAAGCAGGAAATAGCGGAAAGCACTGAGGCCGTATTTCTGGGCCATGTCCAGGGGGGCGACCACGTTGCCGATGCTCTTTGACATCTTGGTCTCGTTTACGGTCCAGTAACCATGCACATGCAGCCCCTTGTAGAGGGGGATCTCCGCCGACATGAGCATGGTCGGCCAGAAAATGGCGTGCGGCTTCAAGATGTCCTTGGCCACCAGATGATGCGCCCCGGACCAGTATTTGCGGAAATCCTCGCCATCGGGATAGCTAAGAGCCGAAATGTAGTTGATGAGCGCATCGAACCACACATAGGTCACGAAATCAGAGTCAAAGGGCAGCTCAATGCCCCAGGTCAGGCGCGTCTTGGGCCGGGAAATGCACAGATCGCCCAGGTCTTCCTTGAGCATGGACAGGACTTCGTTGCGGTAGCGCTCGGGCTGAATGAAGTCCGGATTGGCCTCGATGTGCTCGCGCAGCGGCTCCAGATATTTGCTCATGCGGAAGAAATAGTTCTTCTCCTTGATGAAGGTGGGCACGGTCTGATGATCCGGGCACTTGCCGTCCACCAGTTCCTTGTCCGTATAAAAGCGCTCGCATCCGAAACAGTAATGCCCGCCGTACTCGTCGAAGTAGATGTCGCCCTTGTCGAACACGGTCTGCAATACGTGGCGCACGCAGGCCTTGTGCTGCAGGTCCGTGGTGCGGATGAACTGATCGTTGCTCACCTCCAGCACGGGCCAGAGGTCCCTGAAGAGCTGGCTGATGGTGTCGGAATAGGTCTTGGGATCCTGCCCGGCCGCCTCGGCGGCCTGCACGATCTTGTCGCCATGCTCGTCCGTGCCGGTCAGAAAAAACGTCGCGTCCCCCTTGAGGCGGTGAAAACGGCTCACGCTATCGGCGACAATGGTCGTATATCCGTGCCCCAGATGGGGCCGTGCGTTCACATAATAAATGGGTGTGGATATGAAAAAAGGTTTCAAGCGGTTCTCCTTGTCTGCCGAAATTTATTGCTGCCCAGAGGGCTTGGATGACTGGTCCTTGCGCCCGGAACCTGACTTGCGCCGCTTGTCCCTGGGCCGATATTCCTTGCGCTCACGCGCCGGACCGGAACTCTCCGGCCGGCTCTCCGGCCTGCTGTCGGGGCGCTCGCCCGCTGCGGCGGGTGCAGCCGGCGCGTCTTCATTTTTGGAGCGGGAAGGACCACGATCAGGACGATCTGAGCGCTCGGAACGCTCAGGCCGCTCTGAACGATCAGCCCGATCAGACCTGGGTCCTGTGGATCGTTCGTCCCCTGGACGGGGACGCTGTTCCCTGCGCGGGGGTTTGGGCCTGCGGTCCGATTGGGAGTTCTTGTTCCTGACTTCCGGATCCATCAGCGCGGCCAATTCGGCCGGCACGTCTTCGGAGGCATCATCACGCGCGGCCATGCGCGGCTGATCCGGCAGGACCATGACCGCCCAGTCCGACAGAGAAAAATCCAGTTCATCCCCGACTTCGTTCAGGACGCTGACAGAATCTCGAAACATATTGGCCCGCAAGGTTTTCATGGGGCCCTGCGTGGTCATGTAGCGGCGACCCAGCTTGGGAGCGCGACGCTGAAAATCCGCATAATTTTCTTTCTCGTAGGCCAGACAGCACAGCAGGCGGCCGCAGACCCCGGAAATCTTGGCCGGGTTCAGGAACAGGTTCTGATCCTTGGCCATCTTGATGGTCACCGGCTCGAAGCGACGCAGATAGCGGCGACAGCAGCACATCTGGCCGCAGTTGCCGAGCGCCCCGATCATCTGCGTTTCATGGCGCACCCCGATCTGGCGCAGCTCAATGCGGGTGCGGTAATTGCGCACCAGGTCCTTGACCAGTTCTCGAAAATCGACCCGGCCAGGAGCCGTGAAGTAGAAGATCATCTTGCTTTTGTCGAAGTAGATCTCAACGTCTACAAGCTTCATGTCCAGATTCATCCGCGCCATGGATTTCTGGCAGTACTTGCGGGCGTCACTGGCCAATTCATCGTTCTCGCGGCCAATTTCCACATCTTCGGCCGTGGCCGGGCGGTAGATCGGCTTGACCGACTCCAGCTCCAAGCCCTCGGGCAGGTCGTCGCGCAAGGCCACGATCTCCCCGAACCCGATCCCTTCCTCGGTCTTGACCAGGACCCAGTCGTGCAGGGAGAGCACAAACGGTGTGGTCAAAAAATAATATATCTGTCCCTGGCGTCTGAAAGAAACACCAACGTATTGAGCCATAACATATCCTAAAATTTCCCGTCGACGCGCGGGAAAACGGTAACGGATTCACGGTGCGCAAAAGCGCAAACAACCGGCTCCGAGCCAATGCCCGGAACCGGTTGTGTATCGGGAGAATACGAAAGTGACAAGCTGGAGAAGCCCCGGCCGTCCCGCAATTTCCCAGGACGATTTGCGCCTCTCCGCTGGGCTCTGTCCGTCCTTGTCTGGAAACAGCCGGATGATGCCGGAGAGGGTCTGTGTTCTCGGCGGCCTGCGCCCGGGCTCCTTCATGACCCAACACCGGAAAATTTATAGCGTAAGTGACCGGGAAGGCCGCATTTTTCTTATGCTTGTCAAAAGACTTTGTTATTAGTAAATATATGCAAAACACCACCTAGAAAGGATTTCCCCATGACCGTCTCCCCCTTAAGTTCATATTCCAGTCAGAGCCTTGGCTCTGATGCGAATTGGAATGGCGGGGCGGCAAAGGAAATGCTTTTTGCCAAGGTGTCTACCCGCACCGTCGCCTTGCAGCTCGGCAAGCTCGGCGTCAGCCTGAGCACGCAAAACATCTCACTGGACGAACCCGCACCAAAAATCCTCAAGGATTTCGCCCAGGAGCTGGAACTTCAGTACCTGACTCAGCACGTCTCCCCGTACAGACCCGCTGGAGACTATTCCCAAAATATGAACCTGCAGCGCCTCCGCGCCGGTGCCTACAGTCAGCAAGCCTTTCAGACCCGCACCATAAACCCCATGATCAGCGTGACGGTGTAGGCCCTCTGGCCGCATCTGCAAAGCCAGCGCAGCCCGTATACGGGCCTTTTCGACGCGTCCGCCATGGCAAATCACGCCGTACCCTGCCTCAAAAAAGAGCCGCCATATCCGGCGGCTCGTGTTCCTACTTGGATAAAAACGCTTCCAGCTTCGCCAACGCCCGGCTTATGCCCTCGGGCTCGGAACCTCCGGCCTGGGCCAGATCGGGCCGCCCGCCGCCACCGCCCTTGATCTCGTCCGAGACCTCTTTGATGAGCGCCGGGGCTGTGTAGCGCCCGTGCAGATCCTTGCTGACCGCGAGCACGAGCATGGCCTTGCCGTCGATATCGGCGGCCAGGGCGATGATACCGCTTGAGAGCTTGGAGCGCAGATCGTCCATAAGATTCCTGAGTGCATTCATGTCCGGGGCGTCAACCTTCCTGGCCAGGACCTTCATGCCGGAGATGTCCTTGGCCTCCGATGCCAGATCCTTGCCGCTCTCGGACATGACTCTGGCCTGCAGGGTTTGCAGCTCCTTGGTCAGCGCCTTGGCCTGATCCTGCAGCGCAGTGATCTTCTTGCCCAGCTCATGCGGCGCGGCCTTGAGCGCGGCAGCTGCCGTGCGCACTTCCTCGCGCTGAGCCTGCCAGTGGCGCAGGGCGTCCCAGCCGGTCAAGGCCTCGATGCGGCGCACCCCCGCGGCGATGCCTGCCTCGGACAAGAGGGTGAACGACCCTGCCTGGCCCGTGGAGGCCAAGTGGGTTCCGCCGCAGAGTTCCACGGATTCCCCGGCCATCTCGACCACGCGCACATCGGCTTCGTACTTCTCGCCGAAAAGGGCCATGGCCTGCTTCTGGTGCACGGCTGCGTCATAGGACATGACCTGGGTCACGATGGGCGCGTCGGCCAGAATGGCCCGATTGACCTCGTCCTCGACCTGTCGCAATTCTTCCGGCGAGAGGCCGGAGATGTGCGTGAAGTCGAAACGCAGCCGTGACGGGCCGACCAGAGATCCGGCCTGTTTGACATGGTCGCCCAGCACCCGGCGCAGGGCCGCGTGCAGCAGGTGGGTAGTGGAGTGGTTGCGCGCCGTGGCAATGCGTTCCCCCTCCTCGACAAAAAGTTCCACTTCCTGATCGGCCAGGATTTCACCACCGCCGATCTCGATCTTGTGCACGATCAGCGCAGGCGCGGGCTTGAGCGTATCAAGCACGCGAGCGCTGCCCGTTGGAGCCTGCACCCGGCCCGTGTCGCCCATCTGACCACCGGATTCGCCGTAAAACGGCGTCTTAAGAGTGACCATGAAGCCAACGCCCGAGCTCAGACGCTCGACAGGCTGGCCTTCGGCGTCGAGCAAGGCGACAATGCGGCTGGTCGCAGCCAGGCAATCATAGCCGATGAATTCCGACTCCAGCCCAGCGCCCATGAGCGCCGCGAACTGCCCGGCCAGGCCCTTGTCGCCGGAACCAGCCCAGGCCTGCTTGGATTTCTTTTTCTGGACGGCCATGTGTTCGCGAAAGCCCGCCTCATCCACGGAAAAACCCTGCTTCTCAGCGATATCGTTGACGATATCGAGAGGGAAACCATAGGTGTCGTAGAGCTTAAAAGCCGTCTCACCGGAGATGGTTTTGCTACCTGCGGCGGCCAGCGACGCCATCTCGTCCTCGAGGATGCGCAGGCCCTTGTCCAGGGTCTCCCCGAAACGCTCTTCCTCCTGACGCACGACGCGGACCATGAACTCCCGGCTGGCGACCAGCTCCGGAAACATGTCGCCCATCTCGCTCACGACCTGATCCGTGGTGCCACACAGGAATGGTTCCTCAAACCCAAGCAGCTTCCCAAAGCGATAGGCCCGGCGAATCAGACGGCGCAACACGTAGCCGCGACCCTCGTTGGACGGCAGCATGCCGTCGGCCAGCAGAAAAGCGATGGAGCGGCTGTGGTCGGCGATGACGCGCAGCGCCGTGTCCGAGTCCTCGCCCTGATGGTAGGCCACACCGGCCTTCTTGGCCATGGCCTGGATGAGGCCCTGGAAGAGGTCGGTATCGAAATTGGAACGCTTGCCCTGGCACACGGCCGTGACGCGCTCCAGGCCCATGCCCGTATCGATGCTGGGCTTGGGCAGCGGGGTCAGGGTTCCGTCCTCGGAGCGGTTGAACTGCATGAAGACCAGATTCCAGATTTCCAGATACCGGTCGCAGTCGCATTTGCCGATGCCGCAATCCGGGCCGCAGGCCATGTCCGCGCCCTGGTCCACATAAATTTCAGAACAGGGGCCGCAGGGGCCGGTGTCGCCCATGGCCCAGAAATTGTCCTTCTCGCCGAGGCGGAAGATGCGCTCCGTCGGCACCTTGGCCACCTTCTGCCACAGTTCGCCGGCCTCGTCGTCATCGCGAAAAATGGAGACGAAGAGCTTCTCCTTGTCGAGGCCAAGCTCGACGGTCACAAAATTCCAGGCCAGACGGATGGCGTCTTCCTTGAAATAATCGCCAAAGGAAAAATTGCCGAGCATCTCGAAAAAGGTGTGATGACGCGCCGTACGCCCCACGTTTTCAAGATCGTTGTGCTTGCCGCCGACGCGCAGACATTTCTGTGAGGTGGCGGCTCTGATGTAGTCACGTTTCTCCTGGCCCAGAAAAATTTTCTTGAACTGGACCATGCCCGCGTTGGTGAACAGCAGGGTCGGGTCGTCCTGGGGCACCAGGGAGGAGCTTGGCTGCACGCTGTGTCCGTGCTGCTGAAAATAATCCAAAAAGCGTTTGCGAATTTCACCGGCACTGATCACGTTGTCTACCTCGTTGATCCCCGTTCTCGTCAGGGCATGATATGGTGAAAGGCATGGATTCCCGCCTGCGCGGGAATGACATCACAGGAGCGTCCCGGAATTGCGTCATTCCCGCGCAGGCGGGAATCCATGCCTCTGATTTCTTGAAAAAACTACGGAGCCTACTCGGCAATTTCCGGCACGGCCGCGACGGCAGCATCCTCCACAACCGGCATGCCCAGATGTTCAAGCAGGGCGCGTTCGATCTGCATGCGCAACTCGTCGTTGTCCTGCAAAAAGGCGCGAACATTTTCCTTGCCCTGGCCAAGCCGTTCGGAACCGAAGGCGTACCAGGCGCCGCTCTTGTCGACGACGCCCTGTTCGACTCCCAGATCAATCAGCTCGCCAATACGGGAGATGCCGGTGCCGAAAAGCACGTCGTACTCGGCCTCGCGGAAGGGCGGAGCCATTTTGTTCTTGACGACCTTGACCCGCACCCGATTGCCGTAGGACTCTTCCTTGTCTTTCAAGGTCTGGATGCGACGCAGGTCCAGACGCACCGAAGCGTAGAACTTGAGCGCGTTGCCGCCGGTGGTGGTCTCGGGGCTGCCGTAACCGGTCATGCCGATCTTCATGCGCAGCTGGTTGATGAAGACGATGGAAGTGCGTGACTTGTGGATCGTGCCGGTCAGCTTGCGCATGGCGTGGGACATGAGCCGGGCCTGTCCGCCAACCTGGGTCTCGCCCATGCTCCCTTCCAGTTCGGCCTGGGGGATGAGGGCGGCCACGGAGTCGACCACGACCACGTCCACGGCGCTGGAACGGACCAGCATGTCAGCGATCTCCAGGGCCTGCTCGCCGTAATCGGGCTGGGAGATGAGCAGGTCCTCGGTCTTGACCCCGAGCCTGCGGGCATAGTTGATATCGAGGGCGTGTTCGGCGTCGATGAAGGCCGCCACGCCCCCGCGCTTCTGGGCCTCGGCGATGATGTGCAGGGCCTGGGTGGTTTTACCGGACGATTCAGGCCCGAAAATTTCAGTGACCCTGCCGCGCGGAATGCCGCCCACGCCCAGTGCCAGATCAAGACCAATGGAACCCGTGGGAATGACCGGGACCACCTGATGGGATGTATCGGAAAGACGCATGACCGAGCCCAGGCCGTAGCGGCGCTCGATTGTTGCCAGCGCGGTTTCCAGCGCTTCGCGGCGGGCATCTTCGGGAGAAACGTTTTTTGGTCGGGCCATGAGCAGCTCCATGAAAGTTGGGGGTTTTCCGAAAAACGGACAAGCAGTGATTCGTAGCAAATAAGGTTTTGGAAGACAATTCTTCAGGCGATCGGGAATTTCGTACAATTCCCGCGGAGTGCGTGAAAATGGGGAACGAGTATGTATTTTTCATCCTTGCGCCGCCTTCGGGCTTTGGCTAGCAGCACGGGTCATGAACACTTATGACGCGCTCTCACTTTTTTCCGGCGGTCTGGACAGCATCCTGTCCAGCAAGCTGATGCAAAGCCTCGGACACAAGGTCCTGGGCCTGCATTTTGTCAGCCCTTTTTTCGGCAAGCCGGACCAGGTGCCCGAATGGGAACGGGAATACGGAATCCCCATTACAGTCATCGACGTCGGCCAGGAGTTCGTGGACCTCATGGCCGCATTTCCGCCCCATGGCTTCGGCAAAGTCCTGAACCCCTGCGTCGATTGCAAAATCCTCATGCTGCGCCGGGCCAAGGAGCTTCTGCCGGTCTACGGAGCCTCATACATAATCTCCGGCGAGGTTCTCGGGCAGCGGCCCATGTCACAACGCGCCGACACCCTGAACATCATCCGCAACGATGCCGATGTGCGCGACCTGCTGCTGCGCCCTTTAAGCGCAGGACTGCTCCCCGTCACGCCCATGGAGGAATCCGGGTTGATCGATCGCGGCAAACTGCGGTCCCTAGTCGGCCGAGGACGCAAAGGGCAATATGCCTTGGCCAGAGAACTGGGCGTGACCAAAATCCCGACCCAGGCTGGCGGATGCCGTCTGGGAGAGCGGGAATCCGCCCGGCGCTACTGGCCCATCCTGCAAGCCTTTCCAAAGCCGCTCGGCCCATATTTCGATCTGGCCAACGTCGGCCGCCAGCTCTGGCGCAGGGAGGCGGGCACGAGCGTCAGCCAGTGGATGGTCATGGGCCGGGATCACAAGGACAATCAAAAGCTTTTGAACCTGGTCAGTTCCGAGCAGTACGTCCTTGAACTCAAAAATTTTCCCGGTCCCGACGCTGTCGGCGTCCCGATCCCCGGACAGGACTGGACAGAGGAGATCCTGGCCGAGGCGGCGGCCTGCCTGGCCTCCTTTTCCCCCAGGGCCAGAAAACACGAAGATCTGGTGGAGGTCTCCATTGAGCGACACGGCGTGGAACGTATCATTTCAGTCCGTCCCGACATGCACCACGGCTTCGAGGATAATTTGACCTGGCCCCAGACCAGGGTGCAGCAAAAGATTTGGGAGCGAAAGCTGGTCGAAGGCTGACCTTTTCGGCATGTATTGTCCTCCAGACGACCGTTCTTCACTGCAAAATTCTCTTTTTTTGTATCCTTGCACCTCAAAATCCCGTATCAAAGCCGAAAAGAGCAGGGCTTTTCCAATCATTTTTGCCCATTGCCCTTGACTCATAGCAACACGATCACCAATAGTAATTCGTATCAATACCACTAAACATGTGACTGAATCGTAATCACAACACATGGAGATTATTCATGAAAATGCTAATAATTTATTATTCGACTTACGGACATATTCACACCATGGCAGAAGCAGCGGCAGCGGCAGCGCTTCAAATCCCCGGAGTGGAGGTGGCCCTGCGCCGCGTGCCCGAGACATTGAGCGACGACATTCTGGGCAAGATGGGCGCTCTTGACGCGGCCAAAGCCCAGGCCGAGGAGCCCGTGGTCACGGTGGACGAACTGGCCGAGGCCGACGCCGTGCTGTTCGGCACGCCTACCCGTTTTGGCAACATGACCGGCCAGATGCGGCAATTCCTGGACTCGACCGGCGGGCTGTGGATGAAGGGCTCCCTGATTGGCAAGCCCGGAGGGGTGTTCACGTCCAGCGCGACCCAGCACGGTGGCCAGGAGTCGACCATCCTGTCCTTCCACACCTACCTGTTGCACCAGGGCATGGTCGTGGTCGGCCTGCCGTACTCTTTTCAGGGCCAGATGCGCCTTGATGAAGTCACCGGCGGCTCGCCCTACGGCGCCAGCACCATCGCCGGCGGCGACGGATCACGCCAGCCCTCGGAGAACGATCTTGAGGGCGTACGCTTCCAGGCCAGGCATCTGGCCAAAATCGGCCTTAAGCTCAAAGCGTGAGGAACCGTTTCGGCAGGCTCCCCGCGAATGGGCGGATACTCCGAGCCCGAGCCCAGAGACAAGCGTATTCGACCCCGCGATGCAACGATCGCGGGGTTTTTTGTTGCACCCGCCTGCGTGGGCACCGGTCTGGCCTTTTTCCTCTGCCTCTGGCATGAAAAGGCGAAATTAAAATTCCAAGGAGTGCTGATGGCACGTCGAGAACCTGGGGCGGACCCTGTCATTGGAAAGCTTGTGCAGCGCATCGCAGAAGACAACTCCTTCAACCTCCGAACGGATTCCGACTGCGCCGATGACCTGATCGCGTCGGTTGCCGTCGCCTGCGCCCATGTCCGCACCATGGTCGACGAACTGGGAGAACCCTTCGCCCTTGAGCTTAACCCGCGTACGGAAAACGCTCTCGGTCCGGTGCTCTTCGACTCGCGGCAGGATGCGCTGGCGGCTTTGCGCCAAGCCTCCAAAATCAAGGAAGTCTTCACCTCCTCGGCAGCCCGGGAATGCGTCTTCATCCTGACCAAGCAACGCCACGAGTACCATGTTTTCGGACGCGAAATCGAAGGGGACGTGATATAACGCGACGTGATGCAACAGGCGGTTGAGTTCGGGGACCATCATTTTTCCTGTGCGGCCGGGAGTCTGGAAGAGCTGGGTGACAAACTGGTGGAGAACGTGGTGCTCTATCTTGCCGGGCTGGCGCCGCAGCGCATGAAGGCAGACGAAAAGATGCGGGCCGAAATCCTGCGCTCCGAAGCACTGCTCAAGGCGCAGTTGAAAACCCTCCAGCGTGCGCTCATGGAACAGCGGCCTTTCGCCGCACCCAACCGACTGCAAGGCAAGCTCGCCCAAGGGGGGCAGGAGTTGGCAGGTCTGGAGGGGAGGCTTTCGACGTTGGCCGCCAATCAGGACACGCGCCTCTGCCTCGGAGAAATCCGGGACATCCTGCTCGCCCCGGAGCGCCATATCCACCTGGAAAGCGTCGAGATGCGGGTGGGAGATTTCGGGGTCAAGTCCGCCACGGGTAAACTGGTCCGGTTCCATGAATGCTGCTATGATGACGGGAAGAGACTCGCCGTCTTCCTCGCCTCCATGACCCGCGACCTCGCCCGGAACATCTGGCCGGAACTCGGCAGCGCAGACTCCCGGCCGTGAGTGCGGAGGCGCGCAAGCGTCGCCGCATGCGGCGACGCCCACATCGTGGACTTACGCCACTGCGTCCGCCACGTGCCCCTTCCTGCCGAACATACGCCCCACAAAGCGGGCCAGCTTGTCCAAATACAGATAATAGACCGGGGTGATGAAAAGGGTCAGCAGCTGGGACATGACCAGCCCTCCGACCACGCACAGGCCCAGAGGCTGGCGCGCCTCCCCGCCGGCTCCATAGCCGATGGCGATGGGCATGGTGCCCATGATGGCGGCCATGGTGGTCATCATGATGGGCCTGAAGCGGACCAGACAGCCCTCGTAAATGGCTTCGGCCGGACTCTTGCCGCCACCACGCTGAGCCTCCAGGGCGAAGTCGATCATCATGATGGCGTTTTTCTTGACGATGCCGATGAGCATGATGATGCCCACGAAGCCATACATGTTGAGATCAAGACCGAAAAACTTGAGCGTGAGCAAAGCCCCGAACCCGGCCGAGGGCAGACCGGAGAGAATCGTCAACGGGTGGATGAAGGACTCGTAAAGGATGCCGAGCACGATGTAGATGACGAGCACCGCCAACACCAGAAGGACGCTCATGTTCTTGAGCGAACTCTGGAAAGCCTGGGCCGTGCCCTGAAAACTGGCGCTGAACGTGTCGGGCAGGATATTTGCGGCCAGTGTGTCCACGGCGGCCGTGGCATCACCAAGGGACACGCCGGGGCGCAGGTTGAAGGCCAGGGTCACGGACGGCAGCTGCCCGGAATGATTGACTGAAAGCGGACCGACCCCGGTAGAGGTCTCAACCAGGGTTTCCAGGGGCGCGAGCTTTCCGTCCCCGGTGCGCACATACAGAAGCGACAGGGCCGATGGGTCCCGCCGATACTCGGGAGCGAGCTCCATGATCACGGAATAACTGTCCGTCGGGGCGTAGATGGTCGAAACGTCACGCGAGCCGAAGGCCGACTGCAGCGCGATCTCCACCTGCCTGGGCGACACGCCCAGACTCGCGGCCTTGTCGCGGTTGATCAGCAGGCGCACCTCCGGATTCTTGAGCTGCAGGTCGCTGGTCACATCCTGCAGCTGGGGCAGGCCGCGCAAGGCCTCCTCCATGATCACCGCATTGCGGTAAAGCTCGTCGGTGTCCGGATTCTGCAAGGTGTACTGATACAGGCTCTTGGAGCTGCGCCCGCCGATATTGATGGCTGGCGGATTGACCAGAAAGGTCTGAATCCCCGGCTGAGTGTTCAACTTGGACCTGAGTTTGCCGATGAGTTCATCGGCGGTCTCGTTGCGCTCGGAGCGGGCCTTCAGGCGGATCATGAAGCGGCCCGAATTGCCCGCCGCATTGGGGCCGCCGCCACCGACCACGGACATGAACGTCTCCACGGCCGGCTCGGCCTGCAACACCTTGTGCAGAGCCAGCTGATTACGAACCATGTTTTCATAGCTGATGCCCTGCACCGCCTCGGTCACGCCGTTGATCTGGCCTGTGTCCTGACTCGGCAGGAAACCCTTGGGCATGTCCCGGAACAAAACGACGGTTCCGGCCAGGACCGCCATGGAAACCAGAAAAGTCAAAAAATGATGGCGCAGACATGCGCTGAGGCTCCAGCGGTACAAGGCCAGCAGCCCGTCAAAAACCTTTTCCGAAGTCCGGAAGACCAGCCCGTGCCGCACCTGATGCGCATCCTTCAGGAACAGGGAGCAGAGCATGGGCGTCAGGCTCAAAGACACAAAGCCGGAAATGAGGATGGCCACGGAGATGACCACGGCGAACTCCCGAAACAGGCGGCCCACGATCCCACCCATGAAAAGGACGGGGATGAACACGGCTGCGAGCGAGATGGTCATGGACAGGATGGTGAACGAGATTTCCTTGGATCCGTCAAAGGCCGCCTGCAGCACGGGCTTGCCCATCTCCAGGTGTCGGACGATGTTCTCCAGCATGACGATGGCGTCATCGACCACAAAACCCACGGCCAGGATGAGAGCCATGAGCGAGAGATTGTCCAATGAATAGCCGCACAGGTGCATGACCGCGAAAGTCCCGACCACGGACAGGGGCAGGGCCAAGCTCGGAATGACCGTGGCCCGCACGTTGCGCAGAAAAATGAAGATGACCCCGATCACCAGGCACATGGTCAGGATCAAGGTGAATTTCACATCCTCCACGGATTCACGAATGGACGCGGAGCGGTCGTAGAGCACTGAAAGTTCGATGGATGCCGGAATCTGCTCGGAAAAACCCGGCAACAATTTGCGGATATTGTCCACCACCTCCACGGTGTTGGTTCCGGGCTGACGCTGCACGGCCAGCACGATGGCCCGCGTGTCTCCCCGCCAACTGGCGATCTTGTCGTTCTCCACGCTGTCGATGACCGTGCCTAAATCCGACAGCCGCACGGGCGCGCCGTTCCTCCACGTCACGATGAGGGGCCTGAAGGCCGCCGCGTCCATGAGCTTGCCGCTGGCCTGCACGTTCATGGCCGTGTGCTCGCCATACAGGGTGCCCGTGGGCAGGCTCACGTTGGAGCGGTCGATGGCTTCGGCCACCTCGTCCAGCCCCACATCCCGACCCGTGAGCGCCTTGGGGTCGAGTTGCACGCGCACCGCGTATTTCTTGGCCCCGTAGACCGAAACCTGGGCCACGCCGCTGATCATGGAGATGCGCGGGGCGATGACGTTGTCGGCATACTCATTGACCGTGGACATGGGCTGGGTGGCGGAGGACATGGTCAGATAGAAGATGGGCGAATCGGCCGGGTTGACCTTCTGATAGGACGGCGGGCTGGTCATGTCCGGAGGCAATTGACGCTGCACCTTGGCGATGGCCGACTGTACGTCCTGGGCCGCGGCATCGATGGAACGCTCCAGGGCGAACTGCACGGTGATGCGGGTCGAGCCGAGCGTGTTGATGGAGCTGATGGAGTCGATGCCCGCGATGGTCGCGAACTGGCGCTCCAGAGGCGTGGCCACGGTGGAGGCCATAGTCTCGGCGCTGGCGCCGGGCAGGTTGGCCGAGACCTGGATGGTCGGGAAATCCACGTTGGGCAAGTCGCTGACCGGCAAGATGCGATAGCTCATGACCCCGAAGAGCAGGATGGCCAGCATGACCAGGGTCGTGGATACGGGTCGCCGAATGAAGAGTCCGGCAATGTTCATTGCCCGGCTCCCTTCTGCGCGTCTTCCTGAGCGGCGGGTTGTCCGGCCGCAGCCGGCTCCCGGATCGTCACCGCCGCGCCGGGGGACAGCCGCAGGTGCCCTTCGAGCACGACTTTTTCGCCGCCCTGCAAGCCCGATGCGACGACAACCTGCCCGTCATGACGCAAACCCGTCTTGACAGGGCGGTATTCCACCGTCCCTTCGGGCAGGATGATGTAAACATACTCGCCATCCGCGCCCGGACTCACGGCACGCTCAGGCACGAGCACGACATCGCGCAACGTGCCGACTTCCAGGGTGACGTCGGCAAACTGGCCCGGCCACAGTTTCCGGTCCGTGTTGGAGAAGCGGGCCTTGAGGGCGATGGTCCCGGTCTTCGAGTCCACGCTGTTGTCGATAAAGGACAGATCGCCGGATACGGCCTGGGTCAGACCGGCCGGCTTGGCCTGAACGTGCAGGGGCTTGTCCGCCTGCGCGGCCATGATGGCGGACAGATGGGCCTCGGGCACGGCAAAACGCACGTTGACGGGCTCCACCCGGGTGATGACGACCATGGACGAATCGGCATTGGCCTTGACCATGTTCCCGGCATGCAGCTGGATCGACCCGGTCCGGCCGTTGATGGGCGACCGGATCTCGGCGTGGGACAGGGCCACCTTCGCCGCCTCCACGGCCGCTTCGGCGGACCGCACCTCGGCCTGCAGGGCGGCCTGATTTGTGGCCGTCGTTTCCTGCTGATCCCGGCTGATGATGTTCTGGCGCAACAGCTCGTCGTAACGGCGCTTGTCTTCCTCAACCTTGCGCAACTGGGCGTGGACGCGGTCAAGCCCGGCGCGGGCCGAGCGCAGCTCCGCCTCCAGATCCCTCGAATCAAGGGAGAAGAGGAGATCACCCTGACGCACGTCCTGGCCTTCCTTGAAATGAACCGCACGCAGAAGCCCGTTGATGCGAGCCTTGATCTCCACCACTTCGCTCGCCTCCACCGTGCCGATGGCCGAGAGCAGAATGGGAACGGCTCCGCGTACGGCTTCTCCAGCCAGTACCGGCGCGGCCTTGGCTTTCGGTTTATCCTGAGCCAGGGCGGGATGCATGAAAAAGACCAGTAGAATCAGCAAAAGAATCGGGGAGATATTAAGCGCCCTGTATGACATGCATTTCTCGGGGGTTTGGGGCTGATGAACGTGTTCCACAACTCATCTCAAAAAAGGTTGCGTACCACAACCGTATCACTTCGTGTTCGCATATCCGCTGCCAATGGCCGAAAAGGGCAATTCAAGCCCCAACTCCGGCACCTGACGGCCAATCCAGGCGATAAAGGTATTGCTGTTTGGTCCGGGAAACGCCTTGTATTCGGTCTGCCATGGATAGGTGTGTGCGGCCCGCTCCACGGCATCGATCAATGCGTCGACGCCCGGTCCCCTGTGTTCCTTCAGCAGGCGGGGAGGTGCGCCAAACCAGTGGCGATCCGGCAAATCCTGCGCAATGCGCATGACCGGCAAGCCTCTTGAAGCGCGCCATCCGATCACTTCGTAAACAGTGTACGCGGATTCTCCGGTCCCCTTGACCGCAATCCAGGTATGAATGGCGAACCAGCCGCGCCAGCCCCAAGCGTCGGCACCATACACATGCAGCACGGCCTCCGGAGTCTGGGCCGGATCGGGCGCGATCCCGGCCGATTCCCGACTGGCAGTACGCCAGTCCTGGTTCGAGGAACAGGAGAACAGCAGTACCGCGATGCACAGCAAAACCAGACGAATTCTCATTCTTCCCCCTTCGTATCTTCCCTGCAGTTGACGGATTCGAACCCGCCGAGCAGGACGCGCACAACCTCGCTGGCCACGAACAGTCCGAACATGCCCGTCAAATAAGAGATGGAGCCGATGGGCGCACGCGGCCGACCGCTCACGCCCTGCTCCAACCCCTCATCGATGACCGGCTCATTCTTGTTCCTGGCCGCCTCGGTGGAAAAAATGCAGCGCACGCCGGATGTCACACCCCGGCGACGCAGCCGCTTGCGGATGATCTGGGCCAAGGGACACATGAAGGACTTGGATATATCTGCCGCCCGTATCTTGGACGGATCGAGCTTGGCCGCCGCGCCCATGCTCGCCACGACCTCCAGCCCTTTCTCACGGGCCGCCACAATAAGATTGACCTTGGAGTTGACCCCGTCGATGGCGTCCACAACCACGTCAAAACGCGGCTCCAGCAATCCAGCCACGTTGTCGCCATCCACGAACTGCACGCGCGCCACAGCATCACAATCCGGATTGATGTCCAGCACCCGCGCCTTGGCGACCTCGGCCTTGTGCAGGCCCACGGTAGACTGCAAGGCGAACAGCTGGCGGTTGATATTCGAGAGGCTCACCGTGTCATGGTCAAAAAGCACAAGATGTCCCACCCCGGCCCGAGCCAGGGCCTCGACCACATAGGACCCCACGGCTCCCAAACCGAACACGGCCACGGTGCTTCCCTGCAGACGGGCCAGCCCGTCCTCGCCGATGAGCTGCATGGTCCGGGCGAATCGCATCATAATCTTTTTCCTTTGTATTTTGAAAGCCATTGCATCCGTGCCAGGTCTTGGCGGCTTGATTCGTCAGCATGGCCTCGAAACTCCTTCGCGGGCCTCGTAGAGACGAATCAAGCCGCCAAGACCGCCATACACCGCATTCTATCCCAATCATTTGAGGAAGTGGCTCCATCCCTTGTAACTCTTTGAACAAGATGGATTCCCGCCTTCGCGGGAATGACTTACAGGATCTCTCGCGGCTTTTATGCAATGGCATCAATATTGAGGTCTCGGCAGGTCACCACGCCACAATCTCTATTTTTACGAAATTCAAGTCCCGGTCAAAGGCTTGCGGGTTGGGTTCGCTCGCGCCGCATCGACTGTCTGACTGAGCCAGGCATCGTTTGGTCAATCGTCGCCAATCACCCGAAGCGCAGGCTGTTGTTCAAGGGGCGACGATTGGCCTCTACGAGGCCGACGAAGGAGTTTCGAGGCGGTGCGAGCGAACCCGACCCGCAAGCCGCCGCACGTACTCTTCCCTCTCGCGCAGCGCACAGCCCCGAGCCGGCAGGCCGGCGCGCCACCACAAAACCCTTTTCCTCATCTCCCCGCTTCCCATCCCTCGCAACACTTAAAAAACTCCCGCGCATTGGTCGCCGTCCGCGCCGCCACCGCCTCCGGCTTCTCCCCCCGCAACTCTGCCAACGCCTCCACCACCATCGGCAGATAGGCCGGTTCGTTGCGCTCGAACTCCACGCCCACGGGCGCGATGGCCGGGCTGTCGGACTCCACTAACAGCCTGTCAGGCGAAACCCGGGCACAGGCCGTGCGCGCCTTGCGGTTTGCGGTCCTGGTGATGGACGCGCAGATGGAGATGTGAAAGCCCAGCTTCTCGAACACCGGGACCATCTCGTGAGACCCGGCATAGGCGTGCAGCATCATGTACGGTGGCCGCTCTTTCATGGCTCCGATCAGGTCCGCCAGGCGCCCAAAGGCCTTGCGGCAATGAATCGTCACTGGCCTTTCATAGCGCACGGCCAACTCCATCTGGGCCAGAAAAACCTCTTCCTGCTGGCCGTCGTTGCGCACATCCAGAGCATTGTCCAAGCCGATCTCGCCTATCCCGACGGAATTGCCCGCCACCAGCTCCTCAAGTCGCGCCAGCCAATCGCCTCCCCGCTCTCCCACATACCAGGGGTGCAGACCCAGGGACACGCAGATGTCGGCGTGGCTGCGTCCAAGCCCAAGCACATAACGCCAATCTCCCTCGTGGGTACCGTTGCAGCACATCATGCGCACCCCGGCGGCTCGGGCTCTGAGCAGGGCCGGCTCCAAGGCGTGTCGTAAAAAGCCGTCCTGCAAGTGGCAATGAGCGTCCACGAGGTCAGGCAGACCAGACGCGAGTAAAGAAGAATCCGCCCCGCTCATGCCTTGATTTTGCCCCTGCATGTTGACTCCGACCCCCGGCGTGCGCATGAACAGTATCCAGTATACAACGTCAGGGAGGATTGAATGGAAAGCTTATTATACATATTGCTTCTGGTCGGCATCTGGGTGGTGCTGGTCAAGGTCGTGTTCCCGAAAATCGGTATTCAGGGCTGAGGTTCGGCATCGAAGAGCTGCGGTCTGCAGCCCAAAGATAAAGACAAGTCATGACTGCGACTCCCGCAGTTCGGCCATGATCAACCCCGCGAAGCCGCCGTCCGCGCCGCGGTATTCCCAACCGAGATGGGCACCGCAGCGGCGGCACATGGCGAAACGCCACGCATAACCTGCAAACCAGGTAAAGGCTTGGGTGAATTCCCCCTCGAAACGGCATCCAGGGGCCTGCGCAAAACAGGCAACCTCGAAAAGGATGCCCGAGGGATTGAACAAGGCATGCACATGCTTTCCGCCAACTGCAATCCGGTCCCGGAGGAGCGTCACGGCTAGGCCGCAGGTCCGGCAAAGAAGTGCGCTGCGTCCGGGCTCGTCCAGATCGGAGCTGTCCTTATCCTCCAAAACCGGGCCTTGGCTGGAAAATTCGCTACCCCGAAAACATGCGGGAACATCCATTGTGAACATTCCCGCCAGTACCCCAGTCGCCACTGAAAGCAAAGAGGCCCCATGAGCATGATCTCCGCGCGCACGGCCCAGGCCGGACTTGTACTTCGAATATGGAATTCCCTGCAAGAAAACGTCGGCCCGGAGCTGGCCAAAAAAATTCTTAACGAAGCCATCCAAGCCGACGCCATGGCCGCGGGCCAGGCATTTGCCCGCCAGGCCCCGCATGGGCCGACCCTGGAACATTTCGCGACGATCCTTGAACGCTGGCAGGAAGATGACGCCCTGACCATAAGGGACGTCCGCCTGACCGCTTCCACTCTCACCTTCGCTGTCACGGACTGCGCCTACGCACGCGCCTATGCCGGCATGGGCCTAAGCCCCGAACTTGGCGCCATCCTCTCCTGCGCCCGCGATGAACCTTTCGCCGACGGCTACAGCCCCTGCCTGTCCATGCGGCGCTCCCAAACCATCATGCAAGGCCATTCGTGCTGCCAATTCACTTTCGCCTGGCGCGAATGACGCCAATGTTCAAAAAAATAAACAATTATTTCAGGATATAACAAAGATACGCACAAACAGACACGCCTTGAAGCGTGGTAGTTTCTTACAAAATCCGCCCCGTCATCCCCCCATTGGCAGACCCTACATGTCGATATTAAATCTTTCTATTTCAGGAAGTTAACTAATTTAGCAACATTGCGGACATTATACAAATCACCGTCAGCGTCACAGGCATCTAAACGCCCCAAAACTGTTTGCTTGATGTTCAAAACTCCAAGGCGCGCGAATGTTCTGTTTTTGCGTTGATATTTGAACATCGCATCCGCTTCGAAGCAAAAAACGCAAGGCAATGTTCTTAATTAAATATTTTATTTCAGCATATTATAATTGTTATCTACAAATATACAACCTCATATTTCTCGGCCTGGTCCGGTTGCCAACATTGTTCTTAACTTGTTCAAAACCTGTTTTTAAATGATCCGGCATGTTCCTGATTGTACACTTCCAGCTTGCAGGCGCATACGAACATCACGCCTCGCAACCTGCCGCACCACAAACAAAAAGAGCCGCCCCTCACCGGAAGGACAGCCCTTTTTGTTCAAGTCAGCGGGGGTTTATTCTTTGGAGTTGACCTGCAGCACCCCGTCACCGGGACGCATATGCACATCCATCTGCGGAAAAGGAATCTCCACGCCGTGCTCGCGGAATTTGGCTTCGATGACCTCGCGAATCTCCGAACACGAGGAGAGACCAAGATCAACGTGCCGCACCCAGAAGCGCAGGATGAAATCAAGGGAGCTGGCCCCGAAATCGTTGAAAATGACCCAGGGCTCGGGGCTCGACATGACGGCAGGGTGATCGGAGGCCGCCTCCAGCAGGATCTTCTTGACCAGCTGCACATCAGATCCGTAGGCCACGCCCACAAGCACGTCCCGTCGGATGCGCACATCGTTGCGGTGCGTCCAGTTGGTGACCTGGTTGGCGATAAGGGTCGAGTTGGGCAAAAAGATCTTGGCGTTTTCGAAGGTCTGGACCTCGGTGTTGCGGATATTCACGCTCATGACCTTGGCCCAGACTCCGTTGACCTCGATCACGTCCCCGGCCTGAATGGCCCGGTCAAAGAGCAGGATGAGTCCGCTGATGAAGTTGCTGAAGATGGCCTGCATGCCAAAGCCGATACCCACGGAAAGACCACCGGCGATGACCGCGAAATTGGTCAGGCTGATACCGAGCAGGTTCACGGTCAACAGGCCATAGAGCAGCCACAGGCAATAGATCCCGATGCGCTGGAGCGAAGCCGCCGCGCCGTGATCAATATTTTTCCAGCGCAGATTCTCGCTATCCAGGACCGTTTTCCAGGCCAGGGCCAGGGAACGGACAACTTGAAACAGCAGAAGGACAAAGCCAAGACGCAGGAAATTGAAGGAAAAGTCACCCCAGTTTAATTCCAGTGTCGACAGCTTTTCATAAACAACGTTGGTGCCGAGGTTGATCGAGATCCAGGCCATGACCCCGAGCACCACGAACAGCCAGACAAAAAGCGTCAGGAAGGTCACGGCCAGATCCGCCACCAGCGCCTTGAAGCCAGTCTTGTCGAGTTTTTCGAACACCACCCGCACCACGCTCGATGCGCCGATCCCCAGTTGCACCGCCAAGGCCAGCACGCCCCACAGGGTGCTGGCCAGCACGGCCAGATTGCCCCAGCCGAGCACGGCCACGGCCACCAGGATCGCCATCGCATAGGGATGCACCCGCCGGATGAGGCGTTCATAGCGCAGCTCGGGCTGGATCATCCCGAAAAAAAGACTGCTGAGCACCACCAGACACACCCAGGCGAGATGCTCCATCCATTGAGGCAGCCGCAGGATATCCAGCACCGCCACGCTGAGGGACAAAAAGACCAGCGGCAATAACGGCTGCAAACTGTCTTTTTGCAATCGCCCCCGCACATTGCGGAAAACCCAGGCCAGGGCCTGTACCCCGAGCAGCATGAGCACGTGCGTGGCGACCAGAAGCAGGGAGGTCTGCTTGACCTGCCCGGCGAGAAAAGCGGCCAGCAGGGACAGTGCCAGGGACAGACAAAGGATGCCGAAGGCCGAGGTCATTCGTCCGCCCGCGCGGGCGTTTTCAAACACGTCCTCCAGAAATCGATAGGCGGCAAATCCAATAAAGATAAAGGGCAGCCAGAAAAGCACGAGCATGCCGACCCAGTCTCCGCGCTCCTGGGCCACGGAAGAATACTGGCTGACAAACAGAACCCTCAGGTTCGAAAACCAGTCCACGAGATCCTTGCGGACGTCCGCGCCGGTTGCAGGCAGCAGCCGGAAGTCCTTGGCGTCCAAAAACTCCGCTCTCCAGATCATGGGCAACTGGGTCTGAAAGGTGGCCACCCATTCGGCGGTGCGGGTCTGGATTTCGACCATCTGGGCCTGCAGCTTGTCCACCCGGGTCCGTAAATCCTGCGCTTGCCTGTCCAAGGCAGTGACGCTCTTGCGCATGTCCTGAACGTCGTCACGCACGGATTTATCCAGGCCCAAGGCCCATTTCCGCTCCAAGTCCTCCTGCAAGGCATCAATGGTGACCGCCTTCGCCCCTATCTCCTTGACCAGCGCCCCAAGCGGCTGGGAATCCTTGGTCAGGGTCAACTGCAGGAACGTGGCCTCGGCCAGGGCCACGCGCATGTCGTAGGGGTTGGTCTTGACCATGCGGGCCATGATCTCAAGAGTCTGCAGACGACTCCGGGCAGCATCCAGGGCGGCCTTGAAGCCCGCTTCCTGCGCCTCGAGCGCTGCCTGCAAAAGATCCATATCTCTTTGCAGATCGGCAACTTCCTTAACCTTAGTCTGAAAAAAAGAGGAGAGAACCGTCACGTTCTCAAGAACTGGCTGGGCTTCTTCGGCCACGGCGGGGCTGCCCAGCCAGAAAAGACAACCGAACATAACCGTCAAAATGAGTATCTTTATCTTCATATCTCCCTCAAACAAAGAGGCCACCCGTTCCCGAATGGCCTCTTTTGGTTGTGAGCCGCCAGGGTTACAGGTATCCCCAGGTTTTTAGCCTGGAATAGGCGTGCTGGGCCATTTCGCCCTGGGTCACGACCTTCAGGTAGCGATGGTATTCCTGGGCCGCATTCTGTTTATTCTTCATGCCCTCGTAGGAAAAACCCTTCATGAAGACCGTCGAAGGATTGCCGGGCAGGATGCGCTCGTAAGTCGAAAAATCGGCCAGCGCCGCAGCATAGTCCTTTTTGAGGATGGAAGCCACGCCGTGCATGTGCTGGGCCTGAGCCTCGGAGGGATAGACCTGCTTCGCCCTGGCCGCATAATCGGCGGCCCCATTAGCGTTCTTCTGGGCGATCATGCACTTGGACATCATGACCAACCCCGCATAATCGTTGGGAGACAGCTTGAGCCCCTCGGCATAGCGGCTCTGGGCAACGGCATATTCCCTGGCGGCCATGGCCTTGTCCCCTTCCTGAAAAAGCTTGAACATGGGAACAAGCTTACGCAACCGCGCCGTGGAGTCCATGTAGCGCTCCCGGTAGTCCGGAAGATTCTGACTGCCGCCAAAACGGGTGCGCGAACGGGCCACAGCCATTTCGTAACGCTCGGAGCTCATGGGATGCGTGGAGAACATGACCTCGATGGCGTTGGGCTGACGTTTGCTCATGGAGCGTAGCACGTCCATGAGCCCGACCATGCCCTGTGGCGTGTAGCCCGCACCGACCATGTATTCCATGCCCAGCTCGTCAGCCTGACGCTCGTCCTCCCGGCTGTATTTGGCCAGGAACAGGCTGGCTCCCAGTCCGCCCACGGTTCCCGCCAGATTGCCCAGGCTCTGGCTGGCCGTGCCGGCGATAAGCGAAGCACCGCCCACCAACGCGCCCAGAATCTGGCTCTTGGACATGCGCGCCGCCGTGTGCCGGGCGTTGATGTGCCCGAGTTCATGACCGATCAGCGCGGCCAGTTCGGCTTCGTTGTCCATCTCGGCCAGAATGCCCCGCGTGATGGCGATGCTTCCCCCCGGAAAGGCGTAGGCGTTCACATACGTCGCGTTCACCACGTTAAAATTGTAAGGCATCTGCGCGCGGTGCGTGACCCGGGCCAAACGCCCCCCCACGCCGCTCACGTAGGCATTCAGGGCTGCATCCTGGCTCACGCCGTAGTCGGCGGAAAACTGATGCGGCGAATTGGCCCTGTCGATCTGTATTTCCTCACCCTCGCCCATGAGCATGAGTTGGCTCTGCCCGGTCACGGGGTTGGCCGCGCACCCGGCCACGGCCGTGGACACGGCGGCCAGAGCGGAAAGCTTGATAAAATCCCGGCGAGTCAGGGTGCCCCGGTAGGCACGATCGTCAAAAACAGAGCTCATGTTCGACTCCTCCTTTCTTGCGTGCCAAAACCCACTCCACCACGTGAAGATGAAACGGAGTAAAGACTCGGCATCTTCATTGATACTCTCATTAATATTCTTCTGGCTATGAGGGCAAAGTCAAGCTACAATGTCAATAACCTTCTAAGTTTGTGAATCCGATATCCATCGGATTCGACCTCAGCCAAGGATACCGCGAAGGCTTGGAACCCTGCAACCTCGCAATGCTCCATGTCCTTCCGGACTGATTTGAGGTGTGTATGGCTTACCATATCGACGAAATTCGCAAACGTCGCATCAAATGGGCATTCACAACCCGCAACGTCGACCTCTCAAACGTAAACACCCTGCTGACCGAACCTGCTCGGCCTTCTCCTGGGGACCTCCTTCTTGCCAGGGTAGACAGAATAGGCCAGCATCCAAGGCTCGAACTGACCACCAGCAGGCGGGCGGAACTGTTCGTCGGCGACGAGATCGCGATCGTCTATGGCAACCGCTACGCGCCCGATCAGTTCGAAGCAATTGTCCCGGACCGTATCGCCCCATGCCATCTCGTCGCCGCCGGAGGGGTGGCCGCTCGTCTCCTCAGCCGGCACAGCAAGATGAAACGTCCCACCCGGATCACCCCCCTGGGTCTTCTGGGCGACGCGAACTGCACCCCCCTCAATCTTGCCGCGTTCAGATTGCCCCAGTCGGCGTCTATAAACAAAAAGCCTCTCGTTGTGGTCGTGGCCGGCACCGCCATGAATTCGGGCAAAACCACGGCCTGCGCCAATCTGGTTCAAGGATTCGCCAGGCGAGGTCTACACGTGGCGGCGGCCAAGATCACGGGCACCGGCGCCGGAGCGGATTACCGCGCCTTGGTCGACGCAGGCGCCGATCCTGTCTTCGATTTTCTCGATGCGGGATTTGTCTCCACATACCGTCTCGAACGCCATGACCTCCTCGATATCGTCATGACCATCGGCGCGCGCTTGGCAGCCGCCGACCCGAAAGTCATCATCCTGGAGGTGGCCGACGGCCTCCTGCAACGCGAAACGTCCCGGCTTTTCCAGATACCGGAGTTCATGAAGTGGGTCGACGGCGTGATCTTCGCCGCGAACGACGCCCTCGGCGCCCAGGCAGGGGTAGCTTGGCTGGCCACCAGGCAACTGCCGGTAATTGCCATTACGGGAGTGCTGACCTCCTCCACACTCGCCTCACGTGAAGCTGCCTCCGCCACGGGACTGCCCGTCTTCAACACAATGAGCCTGGCCAGGCCGTCCGTGGCCTCGCTAATCCATGACTGTCTGAAAAACCGCAGACGCGAGCGTGTGAAATGCGCCAGGGAGGAGACATGCAAGGAGGCGGGGCTTTTGCCGGGTGATTCCGGACAAGCGCAGAGTTGAGAACCATGAGAACTCTGCCACCCATTCTCGACCGTGGCGGTCGGCTGATATTATCCCGGCTGGTCCTGAACGGCATCCTGCAGGCCGCGATGGTCGTGGGAGCGATGTTTCTTGTGCGTCACGCCTTCGATTCGCTCCTAATCCCGGAAAACCCGAGTCGCGCCCGACCAATCTTCGGACTGGACGGCTTTCCGGAGGCCATCTCATTCGCGGTAGCCTTGTTCCTGTGCACAGGCCTCGCAGCTCTCCTGCGGACGATCGAACTTGTTGACGCGGAACTCCTCGGGCAGAGCTACGTCCACCGAGTGAGGATGGTGCTCTTCAGCCAGATGAGCAAATTCCCGCTGCGGACCATAAGCAAGCGTGGCTCCGGTGCAATTCTGCTGCGATTCGTCGGGGATCTGACTGCCCTACGGACCTGGGTCAGCAAAGGCTTGGCCCGGATCGTAGTGGGAGTGATCATCGTGGTGGTGGCCTCGGGTTTTCTCGCTTCTGTGGATGTTTCCCTTGCCATTGCGTCCTTGGCCGTCATGTTGCTCGGCCTCTCGGGCAACCTACTGCTCGGCCCGAAGATGCAGCGCGCCATCGAGGAATCTCGCATGTTGCGGGGTCGGCTGGCCCGGAACATTAACGAAAAGATTCGGGCCTTCAGCGTTATTCAGGCATTCAACCAGACAAAGCGGGAGCGCAGAAAGTTCCGCAGCCAGAGCTTACTGTTGCGGCGAGCGCTGGTCTCGAAAGCCCGAGTCATGGGCCTAATGCGCTTCGTGACCGAAGGGTCCACGGCGGTGTCCATGAGCCTGCTCCTTTCCCTGGGCGCCATTGAGGCGGCCCAAGGGATGACCACCCCCGGGAACGTGCTCGGCGCCATGACGATGGTGGGTTTCCTCTCCAACGCCTTCCGAGATTTCGGCCGTGTGCACGAATACTTCCAGAACGCTCGAGTATCCGAGCAGAGGATCGTCGAGTTCTTACAGACGCGAACCATGCGGGGTCGCGCCGCTACTTTGCCCGGCCTTGTGGTGCGGCAAGGTGCAGTCACGTTCGAGAACGCAAGCCTAATGGGCGGCCTGGACGACATCACCGCCGAAGCACCGGGCAGGGCGAGGGTCGTTCTTTGCGGCCCTAACGGAGCCGGGAAGTCGACGCTCCTGCAGGTGACCGCACGCCTGCTCGACCTGACATCCGGCAGAATCCTAATCGACGGGCAGGACATCTCCAAATGCAACCTGTCTTCGGTGCGCAACGCCATCGGCATCGTCAATCCCGACCTTCCGCTGCTGAGGGGTTCGATACGCTACAACTTGCGCTACCGGGTACCCGATGCCAGCGAAGAGGAAGCCTCGTGGGCCAGGAAACTGTGCCGCCTGGGCGAACTGCTTGAAACCTTCCCGGGAGGGGAGAACTTCCGCCTAGAGGAAGGCGGCATGAACATGTCACTCGGCCAGCGCCATCGCTTGGCCTTGGCCAGAGCCATCCTTGGGCGTCCGCCCCTGCTCATCCTGGACGAAATTGACGCCAATCTGGATCCACAAGCCGAAGAAGTCATCACCAATGTCTTTAACCACTACCCCGGAACCATCATTATGGCCACACAATCCACACGGTGGATCGAACACGCAGACTTCTGCTGGCACATGGAGGGTGGCAGGCTCATCAATGTTATGGAACGCTCCTAGGCTGGTCAGGCGGATGCCTACGCAGCCAGATGAATTTTTGCACCTCGTTCCAATCGACGAGAAGGGAACCACCATGAAGCAAACGATCATTACCGGCTCGGTAGTCAAACGAACCCTGCAGGGAGATCCGCCCCTGGATTATTTCGCTTATATCCCGCTCCAGGGACAACGACATGGACGCGTCTTCGTTTCCGTTCACGGCATCTCACGCAACGCAGAACAGCATCTCATCGGCTTCTCCCCGCAGGCTGAAAGGCACGGCACAGTCATGCTGGCGCCCTTCTTCCCGGAAAAAGATTTTCCATACTACCAGCGCCTCGGGACTTCGGCCCTTGAGGCCAGAGCTGACTTGGCCTTCGACCGCGTCCTTGCGGACGCATCCGTCTGGCTCGACATCGTACCCCTGCCACTACGCATCTTCGGTTTCTCGGGAGGAGGGCAGTTCTTATACCATTTCCTAATTCTGATGCAATAAATAGCTACACCGACAGAGACTTTTGAAAAAAGAACGGGGTGCGGCCTGCAAACAATCCTGGACGGCGTCCATCATAGCTCTCAAGCTTTCGTG
>Ga0180007_10000284_pt1 | contig 90573 bp, 75 predicted proteins | sample MM_PC_MetaG_FD_121122 | JGI IMG/M metagenome (GOLD analysis project Ga0180007, IMG submission 121122) | Groundwater microbial communities from the Aspo Hard Rock Laboratory (HRL) deep subsurface site, Sweden - MM_PC_MetaG | ecosystem: Environmental > Aquatic > Deep subsurface > Groundwater...
AAGAGCTTGTCTCAGCTCTTCGATGCGTTCAAAATCAGGCGGATTGCCTTCGGCGCTGCCAATACCAAGAGCCCGGCTGTACCAGTCGGATTCTTCGTCCTGACTCGGATACTGCTCATAATTGATGATTTTGGCAATCTGATAAGAAACTTTTTCGGGAGTTGACGCTGAAATGCGGCTGATTATGGCATCTGGAACATGGTCGTTGCCGGCCAGTTTCACATAAACCGGGTCAGAATCGGCTTTTTCGTTTTCGCCTTTGTTGGTCGGAATCTGTTCGGCATCGCCAACCAGAATAACATTAGTAAAGCCGACTTCGTCATACTGCTCCTGCAGAAAAGCCTTGATGTTATCTGTGGTTGCACCGCCGATTTCGCTGGTGCTGACAAGCAGGGTTCTGATCCCGCATTTCTGTTTCCAGTCGGCAAGCGCCTTAGCGGCTGTTCTGAGTTCGTCACCGGCAATAATGATCAGACGGCCATTTTCGTCAACGGACGACAAGCGACGTGGCACTGAAGCGTAATTGAGAAAAGCTTTCTGATAAATTGGCATAAAGGTTTTTGAAAATTCTGAACGGCCGCGATTTATGTTAGTGCCGCCGGTTCCATCGTATTTAATCCTGGCGTGGATATAACTGTAAACCCTCAGTTTGCCGGTTACCGGGTTATATTGCACAGGGGTTACATCAAGCCTGACACCACGTGCTTCTCTGAAAATAAATGGGCTTGAAATCTTTACCAGCTCATTATCAGCCGGAAACCAGGCGTTTTTTTTATACACCAGGCCGGCTTTAAACGGCACGGTAGATGGGTCGACGCTTCGACAAATAGCACCGCGAGAGGGCACGACAGGGTTTTCAACGCTGATCTCACTGTATTTGCTGCTGATTACCTCTAGAAACGGATTTTGATCCTGAGATATCATGACCAGGCCAGTAAGTACCGGCAATGCGGGTTTGCCCTTGTCGAGCAACAGATTTGCATAATCCATATAAAGCCCGGTAAAATCTTTGCCTGAAGCATTAAAAGCTATTGTATTGAGCTTGGGTGCTGTTACATGAATGTCAGCCAGAAGGCTGCGGTCACTGTCGACCCTGATCTGAGCATCAGCTGCCCCAACCACCACCACTACAAAAAATCCAAGCATAACCAGTGAAGAGCGTCGCAAAAACTTAAACATGAACTCTCTACCTTTCTATTAACGGAGAATCAGGATCCCTGCTCCGAAGTTATCACATTATACCACAATTTTGTGGCACTCTCTGCTAACGCCTTTTGGCCTGGAACAAGTGCGATAGGAGCATTTACCGGTTTCACTATCTTGTGGGGATTGCATTTGCAACAGGGAATTCGCTCAGATTGGCTTTTTCGAAAAAAACAAAAAGCCCGCCGATACGCATAATGGCGGCCGGCGGGCTTTTGATTGCTTGTGGTTAAAGCTGTTTAAACTTTATTGGCTGATCAGGGGCCTTGTTATAGTCTGCATCGACCAGCCAGGCTGATTCTTTGCCGGCGGTGAGGTAGCGCTTTACATAGTATGGGTTTTTAAAAACAACTTTTTTGAGAATTTCGCATTTTGCGCTGTAGGTGTAAAGTGCCTGACTGCTTGGATCGCCTTCTGGAGGAATAAAGGAAACCAGAAATTCACCCTTTGAGTTCACGTGCCAGATGCGCGGATTCTGCATTTCTGGCAGACCAAGCTTGACGCGCACCAATTCTTGGCCATCGGCCGCGAGCTTAACATAAAAATGACCGACTTCATCTACGTAATTGATCATGTTCAGATTGTTGTCGCTATCGACTACAAAGCCTGAACTTTGCCACGAAATTTCGCGCAGCATTTTTCCATCTGCCGAAAAAACTGCGAGAAGAGATTTGGCATAATCGCCGACGTAAAACTGACCAGTGCTGTCAATATCAACTTCGTCGAGTTGAATGAGACTATCGGACTTAACCTTGAACAGCTGTTTGCCATCAAGGGAGAACTTTATGATCAGGCGATCCATGGCTTCGATAACTATAATGGCCGACGGCTGATCAGCATCTTTGCCGGTGAATTGCATCGCAAAGTCGTCGAGAATGTATTTCTCTGGCAGACCAGGGATGGCGATTTCTTTAAGCAGTTTGCTGGCTGCATCGAAACATAACACCCGTCCCTTAGCCGAATCGAGCACCCAGAGATTGTCACCAACTATCCGGTAAGAAGCAGGACCAACCGGGAAATCTTCAGCACCAACAGGTGCTGTTATGCCTACCGCGGCTACTTCTTTACCAAATGGCAGTTCCCAGTTGGCAAAGGCCGGTGCCAGAACCATCATTGTCATAACTAAAGCTGCTGCAATTACTCTGCTCATAAAAACTCCTCTGATCAAACTTATCAAACTTTTCTGAGAACCTGGGTTATTGGCAAATAGTTAACGGCAGTCGCACGCGGAGTGCGTTCGGAAGAACTGTTGGAGATGGCCTGGAAAGAGCTGCCATTTTTGACGATAATCCCGATATGACGGCCTGGGCCGCGACTGGTTGTCCAGGTAACTACGTCACCATCCTGATAAGGCGGAACCTGAACAGTTTTCCAGCCAGCTGCGCGTAGATCTGCAACAACCTGGTCGCAATTGAGGCTGACACGACTGAGAGCGCCGGCATTTTTGAGAGCAGTAGACACAACCTTGGCGCAGGCCAGATTCCCACCATCGACATCTGCACCTCTGAAACTTGTACTGCCGACCAGCGCGCGAATGCTGCTCGATACCTGCGCGCCCAACGCAGTGCCTGCTGCGGCAGCCTGATTAGTGCCTGCAGCCGCTGCGTTAGCGGCGCCGACATTTTCTGCATTTGGATCGATAGTAACGACATTGGCAGTGTTAGCAGCTGCCTGTTCGTTAGCCGCTGGAGCATTGGCAGCTGGCACTTGAGCGGTGCCGCTGGCTACCCCGCCGAAGGCATCGACAACACCCTTGATTGCCGGCATAGCCTGCTGAACGCCAGTGGCGATTTTGCCGACAACATCCATGATCTGTGCAACATCGCAGCCGGTCATGAAAAATGAAGATACCAGAAGCATTAGAACTGCAATTCTTCTGAACTGTCGCATAATTTCCTCCTCAAATAACTACGAGTAAAAACTCTTCATTCATCAATACGCTACTGCGTGAAAAAAGATAACAAAAAAAATTAAGATTCTAGATTAAGTAACAACGCTGCGGCAGAAGCAGTATCTGATGCTTCCTGCGCAATAGGGATTATTCCAGAAATCGTAAAAAGCGTTTCTTTTAGTGAATCAAGACCGCAGATTACAATGTGTCCATCAAAATCGCGATCTACAAGCAGGATAGCGTCAAGAAGTTCACCCATCGCTGGACTGTTAATCAATTTGCATGCTGAAAAATCAAAAACAAACTTGTTTTGCCCGGCTTCTGCCATTTCTCTGAGTTGATCGGCCAGATGGTCTATTCCTTCAGCCTTGCAGTTGCCAACAAAGCTGAAAACTGGAATCCCGTTCTGATCGCTTATCTTTAGCTGTGTGTTGTCCAATGCTATCCTCCTGAAGTTCTACACAATATTAATACCACAGACCCTGATAAAATTGCCAGCGAGCTTACACGCCAAATCAGGACAAGAAAAAAACAGCCCACCGAGAGCGTGGGCTGTTTTTAAAAAATCCTGACGATACACTAGAACAGGCTAAGCTGGTGCCTTTCGGGGAGTAGTCTGTCGAGAATCTCACTCATCAGCTTGTTCCGGGCGGCGGTGTCGCCTACCGCTTCAAATCGGAAGCCCAGGTAGATTCCGGCATAATTTTTGCCAGAGGAAGCTGCGTCAGAGATGTAGATGGCAGCGCCACGGCCATCTGGCATTGTTGCGAACAACTTGCCGTTGCCAGCGACCTTCATGACTGTAACATCTGAAGCAGTGCGTGCAGACTCGTTGCCATTCAGCTCAAATTTAAATTCATCTTTGCCTTTGCAGATCATTTCGTCAAAGTCTTTCTCTTCTGCGACAAATGTGAATTTAAAATAATCCTTAAGCAGGCTGCGGTGAACATTCGACTTGCCAAAAGACTGCGCCGCAACCATCAGTCGCCCACCATGACTCAGGTAATCCTGAAGATCGTCTGAACTCGGGATGAGCTGACCCATGCTGCTGGCACTGACGCTGTCGGTAATGACCATGCCCTTGTCGGCGAACTGACGCAGAATCGGCTTGAATTCATAGGCAAACACCGAAGGATCCCAGAGAACCTGGAATTTAACGTCATTAGCTTTAAGAGCCTGTGCAATCAGGGGCAGAGTCATCGGATCTTCCACCATCTGTCCACAGAGCAGAACCTCTGCGTCACGCTTGAACACGGGGATTTTTTCGAGAAATTCATCCCAGCTCGTATCTTTGGCAAATTTGAGCGCTTTGTAATTATTGCTGAATCGGTATGCCTGCGGGAAGTAAAGGCTCAGGCCGTGACTGTCGCCCATTCCCTGGGTGTGCCCTTCAATTACCATGGGTGACTTTTCAGGGAACTTGGATACGATCAGGTATTCCTTGCCCTGCTTGATGCGGCGCTTGTCGAGAGCCTTGCCGTCTTTGAGAATTATCTGGTAGTTGATTTCATCGACGAATACACGTTTTTCAAGGGCTTCGTCCACAACTGGCTCGAAAGGCCCGATTTTGGTGTAAAAACCACCGCCATCAAGTTCGCGCAGCGGAGTCATTGCCAGTCTTGAGTTGAAAGTCCTGGTGCCAGCAGGCCACAGTTCTTTGGGCGGCATGCGCCAGCCATTGAAGCCCCAGACTACAACGCCGGGCTGATCGCTGGTTATAATTACCGGCTGCGCCAGCTTGATGTCTTCAACCGGGTAACCGATGGTTTTGATGATATCGATGCAGATTTCTCTGACGTTCGACGGTATCTCGGGCATTTGAGCGAGTTTGTGGGCAAAATCGACCAGGTCGACCATGGTGTCATCTGAATAGCGCTTTATTGAGGCAAAGCGGCCACCTTCGCTGACCAGCAGATCGGCGTAGAGCTGGTGATTGTCGAGCAGAGCCTCGCCCAGCTTATTGAACTTTTGTACCAGTGCCGGCAGCTTGCTCAGATCGGTGGCTGATTTGGTAACTGGTGAGCCCATGTTATACGCACTGGTTGCCGAGCCGCCTTTGGAGTAAGACTGAACATAGGTTCCGACCATGCGTTTAGTCATTTCCCTCGCTGCCAGAGCCGGGTTTTTAACCAGTGGCCCGAGATAATCAGCATAAGGCATTCCCTGTCCCGGTTCGTTTTCTTCAGAACCGACCAGGAATTCCGCACTGTCAGATATTTCGTAAGCTACTTCAATAGTACCCATAAGACAGGCGTCAAAATCAACAATTGCAAACTTTGAAGCTTTGCCATTTACTTTCGACAAATCTTTCTGCCCCTCGCGCAACGCCCAGGAAACGTCGGTCATGCTAAGCATATTGCCGCTTTCCTGATCGACGGCAACGCCCGGCCAGCCAGCTCCATGGTTCCAGATGACAACCATTACGTTATCAGCCGGGTAAGTTTTTACGCCCCATTTAAGGAATTCGGCAAGAGTTTTCTTGTCGCCCATATCCTGTTCGCCAATGTTTCCGACCATCTTGCTGCCAATCTTACCCATATCGCTGTCTTTGGTGACAAAGTAACGACGGGTTCCGATCCAGTTGCCATCTGTGATGGTCGCACCTTCCATGCCTTCGCGCATACGATCGACCTGCGCAATTATGTTGACCTGATCGCTGCTGCCAACCTGTTCCATTTCGTTGACATCTTGCAGACCAAAGCGCTCAAGGTCATTGTCAGAGCAGATGTAGGCGAGCACTGTCCATTTTTTTCGGCTCTGTGGACCTGTTGCATCGGGTTGCGCACCTTCGGTTACGAAGGCAACGTTATGCTGAGCATCGTCATACCACGAAATCGGAAATTCTTTGAGTGGCACATCTTTGTAAATGCCTGCGACAGCCTCATAGCGTGATTTTTTTGAATTCGCACGCATAGTGGTGTAAACAGTCTGCCAGTATTCGCTGAGCTTATCGGCTCCGGCTTCTTTGTTGTTCGCCTGAAATTTGCGGCGATCAACAAGTTTTTTAGCCAGATCCATGTAAGCAAGATCAAGCGGAAAGCCGGATTCCTTGATAACTTTACCGAGCAGGCCGTCAATCGCAGGCTTATCGGTCATAATGGCAAAAGCCTTGTCAGCTACTTCATCGGCTTTAGCGGCGTAATTAGCCATGAATTCGGCCTTATAGTCGCCTGCGATGTTACTCACAAAATTGTTTTGGATTTTTTTAGGAAAATCAGCGAGCAATTCGGCAAGAAATTTTTCTGAGCGCTTGTCGCCGAGATATTCCAGAGTGATTTTGCGCATCCAGACTTCTTGCAGCATTGCCAGTTCGCCGATAACAGCTTTTTGATCAGCGGCACTTACCGTAGATTTGGTTGCGGTGCTTTTGCTGGCCACTTTGACAGCTGGCTTTTTCTTTGCAGTAGCAGGTTTTTTAACCGGTTTGGTCGTGGTCGCCGGCTTCTTTTTCTTTTTCGCGGCTGTGGTAGTTTCACTCCAGAGCGGGTTAACCGCTACAAGATAGAATAATACCATTAAAACAGCCAATAAGCGCTTTCTCATAGTCCATTCTCCTTACAATAAGTGCTGGCAAGGCGTACATAACTATAAGATTATACCTCATTCATCTAATTCCCGTAACCCCACAACAAAAAAAACAAAAGTGTTGGTGATTGCAAAAGTAAAGAAAGCTGAAATCTGAGCTAATCTTCTTCCTGTTGCCAGAAAAATCGTGTATAAGTATAACAATTAAATTCAAGTCGGAGAATTGCTGATGAATCTGGTTTATCTTTCACCTCACTACCCTGCACATTATTCACAGTTTATCGAAGGCCTGGCCAAATACGGTGTTAAGGTGTTCGGCATATCAGATCTACCTGATGAAGCCTTGGACCCGTGTATACGCAAAGCCATGAGTGGTCATTACAAAGTTGGAAAACTCGAAGATGTTGATCAGGTAATAGAAGGCTGTGGCTTTTTTAACAACCATATTGGCAAGATTGATCGCGTTGAATCGCATCTCGAGTCATGGATTGACTTGGAAGCGATCCTGCGCGAAACTTTCGATATCACCGGGCCAAAACCTGCTGAACTGCAGTTCATCAAGCGCAAGTCCATGATGAAAGACCTCTTTAAGCGGGCGCAGGTGCCGGCAGCACGGGGCGAACTCGTTAGAGATATTGAACAGTGTAAAAAATTTATTGCCAACAAATACCCGGTTTTTATCAAACCAGATGTTGGAGTTGGTGCAGCCGATACTTATACAATTAGATCAGAAGCTGATCTGCAGGACTTTTTCGGCGTCAAGCAAAGCTATGACTATTTCATGGAAGACTTTATCGACGGTATTATCGAATCTTTTGATGGTCTTACTGACCAGAATGGGAATATCGTTTTTTATACCTCACATGTATTCAGCAACGATATCCACAAGGTCGTGGCGAACAACGAAAATGTCTGGTATTACTCGGTCAAAAATGTTCCGGCAGATATCGAAAAATATGGTCGCCAGATTGTAAAGACCGCTGGTGTTAAAGAAAAGTTCTTTCATATCGAATTTTTCAGACTAGCCGACAAATCACTGCTTGCGCTCGAAATAAATATGCGCCCACCCGGCGGACTTACCACCGACATGTTCAATTTTGCCTGTGACATAGATGTGTATGACTGGTGGGCTTCGATCATCGCGGGCAAAAAGCCAACTCGCGATTTTACCCGAAAATACCACTGCGCATTTATTGGCCGAAAGCATAACCGCTCTTATCACTATTCGCACGATCAGCTCTATGCAAAGTGGAAAGGCAAAATTACACACAGTCAGCCGATGAATCCGATCGAATACTCAGTAATGGGTCACTGGGGCTATCTCGCACGTTCAACAGATCTCACCGAAATGATGGAAATTATCAAAGATTTTACCTGGGAGGCCTGAAATGAACCGTGAGTATCGCAAGATCTCGAGTCAGACTCTCGGGCAGCCCATGGAAATGCTGGTTTACGGTAAATCCGGCAAGCCGGTTATTGTTTTTCCCTCGCAGGAAGGCCGTTTTTTCGATTACGAGAACTTTGGCATGATTGATACTCTCGCGCCATTCATCCTTGATGGAAAAATACAGGTCTACTGCATTGACAGCATGGATCATCAAACCTGGTTTTCGAACCAGCCGCCGGCAGAACGCGCCAAACGCGCCAACGATTATGACTGGTCAGTTAAAAACGAGGTGATACCACACATTCTCGAAGATGGCCATTCCGGAGCCGGCATTCTTACCCATGGCTGCAGCTTTGGTGCTTATCATGCCGCCAACTTTGCGTTGCGTCATCCCGATGCTTTCGATTCTGTCGTGGCCCTGAGCGGCTGTTATAATATCGACTTTACTCTTGGCGGCTATAAAAACGACGATGTTTTTGCCCATAATCCCATGTATTACAGTTCTGAAATCAGTGAACACAGCAAAAAGTTGCTGCAGCAGAATCTGCTCATAGTATGCAGTGGTCAGGGCGCCTGGGAAGAATGGAACGGCGAGGCCATACAGATGTGCAACAACCTGCGCGAATCTGGAGTTCCGGTGCTGCTTGACCTCTGGGGCTACGATATCGAACATGACTGGCCATCGTGGAAAAAAATGGTCGTGTATTTTCTTGGCAAGTTTGATCGCGCCGGTTTTTTAAAGAGCAACCACCGCATGACCGAGGCTCAGAGCAAAGATTTTCTGCTCAACTTTCATTCTATCTGACGTTCGGTTCAGCTCAGATCACTTTTGAATAAAAACCCGCTCTGCCCCGACATCAGCCGGAACAGAGCGGTTTTTTTTATAATCAGGGTTTGATATATTGTGAATCTTTGAAATATCTGAACAATTCAGATTCTGTAGAAATTACCATTTTACTGTTGGCTCCGACCGACTTTTCCAAAGTCTCCAGGCTACGGCAAAATGAGTAAAATTCGGGATCTCGACTATAAGCATTTGCATAAATCTGCGACGCTTGTGCATCAGCTTTTCCTTTGATCTCAAGAGCTGTTTTAAAGGCCTCTGATGTAATGCGTTTCAGTTCCTTTTCCATTCCGCCGAGAATTTCAGCCTTGTCGCCTTCGCCTTCTGAACGGTATTCGGCAGCCACCTTGTTGCGCTCAGAGATCATTCGTTCATAAACCTTCTCAAGAACTGATTCAATGTAATTAAGCCGCTTTACCTGCACGTCAATCAGCTCAATACCGTATTCTGGCGTACTGGCTTTGGCTTTCTGCAGAATGTCATCAAGAATCTGCTCACGACTGCGGCGATTGGTTTCATCGAGAATTTCTTCGGCACTGACACCAGCAGGAGCCTTGTAGGTTGGCCCGCGAACAAGGTCGACAAGATAATTGCCAGAAATCGCATCTCTGATTACCGAGTCGATTATGTCGTCAAGTCGGCTCTGAGCACCCCTTATCGTGGCGACAGTGCGAAAAAACACAAGCGGGTCAACTATTTTCCAGCGGGCAGTGGCATCGACCCAGATGTATTTTTTCTCTCTTGTGGTGATCTGATTAGGATCGCCATCCCATTTCAAAATTCGTTTTTCGAAACGATAAACATCTTCGATGAACGGAATTTTAAAATTTAGCCCGGCATAGTGAACTTCGCCGACCGGCTTGCCAAACCTGGTTACAATCGCCTGCTCGCCCTCATAGACAACAAATATGCTGCCGGCAGCAACAAACAGCACTATTGCCAGAACTACTGCAAAAATAATCTTTTTCATTTGATTACCCCCTCAAGAGACTGTAGGGGCAGAACCGGCAATACCGGACTTTTGCCATCATGGGTGTCGAGTATCATTGTGTCCTTCATTCTCGGCATGACCTTTTCGAGAGTTTCGAGATACATTCGTTTGCGGGTGACCTCGGGATATTTTTTGTATTCATCGAGAACAGCCATAAAACGGGTGGCTTCACCGCTTGCACGGTTGACTCTCTCAAGAGCGTAGCCTTCGGCTTCCTGGATGCTCTGTTTGGCCTGGCCGCGCGCTTTGGGCACCTCTTTATTATACTGTTCACGAGCCTGCAGAATCAGACTCTCTTTCTGTTGTTCAGCTTCATTTACTCCGTTAAAAGCGGGCTTAACTTTTTCTGGTGGATTAACATCCTGAAATTTGCAGGTTATTATGCGCACGCCAATTTCATAGCTGTTAAGAATGCTTTGCAGCTCAATTTGAATCTTCTGAGCAAGCATGGCACGATCGGTAGTCAACACATCAGATACGTTGGCATCACCGACAATCTTTCGGGTAACCGCCTCTGAGATATCTCTGATCGTACCAACCGGATTATTGAGACTGAACAGATATTTGTAAGGGTCTTCAATCTTGAACTGAACGATCCATTCAAGATCGCTTACATTGAGATCGCCGGTCAAAATCAGTGATTCTTCAGCGAAACCCTTCTTATTGTAAGTTGTTCGCCCACCGTTAATATCGCTGCGAAAACCAAATTCTTCCTTCATGATACGCTCGGTCTTGACCAGAAAAACTTTGTCGATACCAAACGGCAGCTTAAGCTGTAAACCCGGGCCTGCAGTTCCGGCATACTTGCCCAGTCTGAGTATCACGGCCATTTCTTCTGTGTCGACCTTGTAAAAAGTGCTTAAAGCACCGCCAGCCACTAACAGGAACAACACCAGGCCTATTACCGCCTTTACTATGTTTCCCTGGGATGGCAGATTCGCAAAATGTTTGCCAGCATTGATCACGGCATCTTCAACGCTTCCCTTGCCGTTATTGCCAAATTCCATACTTACCTCCTCCTGTCATAATGGACAGGTGTGCATAAGATACACACAATATCGCCAACCATGCAAGCCGCTAAAACTTGTTTTCGCCACACAGACTGACACAGCGCGTAACACCGGCTTAAAGAATAATTGCGCAAACAATTTTACGAAAAAACTGTTCTAGAATAGTTTTTTGGAATAGAATCAAAATACAAGGAGAGCAAAATGAAAAAGTGGGAAAACTATTTTTACGCATTCGCTGGTGCTGCTCTTGGAGCACTTGGCCTGCTTTTCATGATTCTTGGAGCAGGCTGTCTTTTATCTTCATTCGCCGCCTTTGTCGTTGCCATCAAAAAGAAAACGGGATTTCAGCTTTTCTGATTTTGAGAAGTTGTTAAGATGCTAGATACTTCGTATTCCAATTTCTTTACTTCCGGCTATTACATTTTTGCCAACGGTATTCTTTTGGTTGCGCTCGCAGTAGTCATGTACGGTTTCGACACTGAGCTGGCAAAACGATCCAAATTCAGGTGGTTGGCTGCAGGTGTTTTGTCTGCCGGTATATCGCGAACTCTATTTTCATTCTATCTGCTGCAGCATAGTCCGGTTTTTCTACTCTTAGATGGCATCTTCGCTCTTTTGTGCAGACATTTTTACGCAGAATACCTCCGGCGGAGTTTTCACCAGGAACGGCCACTGAACCCGATATTGTTGCACCTACCGTTGTTTCTGGTGTTGCTATATGGCTTCTGGTTCAGCGGAATAGAGCATGCTGTGCGCGCACTGGCTCTATTGATAATTGGACTGTTGGTATGTTATGCCGGATTTAAAAACGCAAATCAGCTGCCACAAGAAGTTTCAAAATATATTCTTGGTTGTTTTGCGCTGGCTGCTGCCGGTTTTGTCATGCAGATTGGTGCACGTTTAAGACTACAGATTAACTGGCAGACTCTTGAGCCACTTAGCGGAGCACCGGCAATGAATTGGCAACTTGTATTGCCTTCGCTGGTTATCGTCGCCATTATAGTTCTGGCTATGCTTGCTCGACATGCCCGTGAAAAATTACACTGGCACAGTCTTCGCGGCGATCTGGGTCTCTACAGTCATCTGATTTTTCTACTGGTAATTGTTCTGGTTCTTTTTGCAGGAGCCATTGTCGGTGGCCATTTAATTCATAGCTCTCAGACAAATGCGCTATGGTTGCTGATTACACTTACACTTGTTTCACTGATAGTTATTCAAATTTTAAATTCAGCCGTAATTAACATAAGATCCCGCGAAGATTACGCGATAGCCGAGGAACGCTTTAAGACCGTTTTTTACCACGCTCCAGAAAGCATGATCATCATCTCAGCTCGTAACCTTGAAATTCTTGAGGCAAACCACGGCATGATCCGACAGTTTGGGCTTCACGATAATATTGTCGGTGCCAGCTACTTTTCACTGTTACCAACAGAGCGCAATAATATCACTAATGTCTGGCATGACAGCAAAGAGAAGCTGTTCAAACACCAGAGAACTTTTGTAAAACGCGGTGGTGAACAATTTAGCGCCGAAGTTACCGGCGCACCAATCACTTTCAATCACCAGAAGGCATTGATTTTGTTGCTTCATGACATAACAGCACAAAAACAGATTGAATTGGAATTGCGTCAGGCCAAAAATGTCGCTGAAAACGCCAACAAACTTAAAACCAGATTTTTTGCCAATGCCAGTCACGAAATTCGCACGCCAATGACGGCTATTATCGGGCTCACCGAAATGGCCTTAACCATGTGCCAGTCATCGGAACAGCAAAAAGTGCTGAGTCTGACAAGATCATCAGGGAAATCCCTACTGGAGCTGGTAAACGATATTCTAGATCTGTCAAAAATTGAATCAGGAAAATTCAGTATTAAGCCCGAAGCTTTTGATTTGCACCTGTTGTTGAAAGAGCTTGAGCAGTTGTTTGAGTTTGAGGCCGCACAGCGCCCGATAAAAATTGAATTTGCTCTCGATTCGAGCTTGCCGTACTCCATTGTATCCGATGCAGTTCGCATCCGTCAGATTCTGATAAATCTATTGAACAACGCCTTGAAATTCACTTCTAAAGGCGAAGTTAAATTGATGGCTCGAGCCATAAACGGTGAGACAAAGAGTGAAATCGAAATTAAGGTATGCGATACCGGCAGCGGAATTTCACGTGAAATACAGGAACATCTATTTGAGCCTTTTATTGACAGTGATCAGTATACCCGACATCAGGCTAAGGGTGCAGGACTTGGTCTGGCGATCTGCAAGCAGATTACCGACCTGCTTGCTGGCAATTTGTTTGTCGAAAAAACCAGCTGCACCGGCACTATTTTTACGCTGATAATTCCCTTTGAGCGAGTCGAAGCAAAGCCAAAACAGTCAGACAGCCTGATTGTCCAGAACAGATTAATCCACAATGGTCGGCCGTTACACTTTCTGATAGCCGATGACAACGAAATTAATCTTTTTCTGGCAGGTTCGATAATAGAGAAACACGGCGGCAGCCACGAATTTGCTCATAATGGTAGAGAGGCACTCGAAAAACTTACTGCAAACACCTATGATCTTGCACTAATCGACATTCAGATGCCTGAGTTAGACGGTCTGGAAGTGATAAGGCGCGTTCGTCAGGCTGATAGACAGCTTGCCGGCATTCCAATTATCGCTGTCAGTGCCTTTATTTCGGATCAAGAGAAACAGGATGCGCTGCAGGCTGGAGCAAACTCATATCTGGTTAAGCCATATTTCCCAAAAGATCTGCTGAGAGCTGTAGAGCAGTTGTTGGAAATCGACAGGCCAGAAGGCAGGCACCTTGATTCTGTTGTCGAAAACACACAGGGTGACACCTCGACAATTAGCATGGAATCAACTGTTCTCAAGCAGATCGATGCCGGTGAGCTTGAAATCAGGATTCTCAAAAAACCTGAGAACATTCTTAAAATCAGCGATATATTTGCGCGGCGCTCGATAGAGCTTCTGGCGGAGCTTGCAGAATGCGAACAGAGCAACGATTGCTTTAGGTTGCGAGAGGTAACACATTCGATAAAGGGCCTCGTTGGTATGCTGGGAGCAAAAAAAACATTCCAACTGGCGCTCGACCTGGAAACCCTGTGCAAAGACGGTCTAATAGAGTCAGTATTGCCGCAACTCCCAATGCTTAAAGTTCAAATCGCCGAGATTTCACAGGATCTCAAAGTTTTGCAGCAGCAGGTAAGCAAAAAAACAGTTTGATTCTGGAACACTTTTTGCTAGTGTTAGGCCTGTAAATTGCATGTGTATAATTTTTGAGCGGAGATACTGATGCTCGATAAAACTTTTAAACGAACCCTGAAACTTTACACCAAGAGACTATTGCTGGCTTTGTTTGCAGCAGCCTTTTTTTATCTGCACTTTGTTTACGGAAAAACTGCGCGCGACACCTTTTCCGTTTTCTTCGGCGGACTTGGTATGTTCATTTATGGCATGAATCTGATGAGCGACAGCCTGCAGCGGATAGCCGGTGACCGCTTAAAAAGCATAATATCTTCGCTAACGCGCAATCCATTAGCAGGAATGTTAACCGGGCTGGGGGTGACGGCGCTCATTCAAAGCAGCTCGGCCACGACAGTAATGACAGTCGGTTTTGTTAATGCCGGGTTGATGACGCTTCAGCAGGCAATCGGTATTATTCTAGGCGCCAATATCGGCACAACAGTAACCGCACAGCTGATAGCCTTCAAGCTTACCGACCTGGCCTGGCCAATTCTCGCCGTTGGCAGTGCGATGATTCTTTTTAGCAAAAACCGTACCAACAGATCATGGGGAGAGGCGTTGCTTGGCTTTGCTCTTCTGTTTCTTGGCATGAAATTCATGGGTGATGCAATAACAGCATACCGTGACCACGAAGCTTTTAAAACCTTCTTTGTTTCACTCTCTCAACATCGCATTCTTGGTGTTATCGCCGGATTGCTGGTCACTCTGATCGTTCAAAGCAGTTCAGCCACCGTGGGTCTCACCATGAGCCTGATGAGCAGCGGAGCTTTTGGCGATGAGCCCTTAACCGCTCTCATGGCCGCCGTACCGATTATTCTCGGCGACAACATAGGCACCTGCATAACTGCTGTTCTTGCCTCCATAGGCGCATCCAGAAATGCCAGGAGAGCGGCGCTTGCTCACACGCTGTTTAACGTGTTCGGCACTCTGCTTGTCTTGCCAATACTTCAGTTCTATTGTGAGTTAATGATGAAGACCTCGGTAGATCCGGTGCGACAGGTAGCCAATGCCCACACGATCTTCAATGTGGCCAATGGTCTCCTTTTTCTGCCACTTACCGGTTTTCTCAAAGCAATTGTAATGCACCTGCTTCCTGCTCACGAAGACGAAAATGTGACCATTACCAATCTTGATAAACGCTTTTTGGCAACCCCTGCAATTGCCATCGGACAGTCTGAGGAACATCTTAAACAGGCCTTTGCCGTTGTCGGCAAAAAATTCGATAAGATAGATCACATGCTGAACGATCCTGAAAACGATATAGATGATATTTCGGCGGCTTCTGTCAGCATAAATTCTCTACATCGACAACGCGACCAGATCACCCGCGAACTCAATCATTTCTTGATTGCTCTTGCGCAAAAAGATCTTTCTGCTACTTTGAGCCGGCAAACCACCCGTGTTTTGTATCTGAGCAAAGATCTCGAAATCATTTCATCTCAACTTAACAAAATGATGGCTTTGATGCTTGAAAATGCAGAAAACGGCAATAAGCTTTCTCAAGAATCACGAGAGGAAATGCACCTCTGCATTAATCGAACCGCTGAAATATTTAAACTGGTTTGCTCTGATCTCAAACCCGGTAAAGAGGCAACTAAGGAAATACAGCATCAGATTTACAGTCAGGCAATGCTGCAGCGGGCGGCCCGCAACAATCTTATTGACCGAATTAAGAAGGGTGACCACGCACCACTGGAAAGCATCCTGTTGCTCGACGTTTTGCGTAGCGTCGAAAGTCTCTTAAATTCAATGGACTACTTCAGCGATCACCTTGCGTTCAAATTTTGAGCAAACTGCTGTTTAACCGTGCCAGCGCCTGGATAAAATCGAGATTTGGCGGGCGCATACAAAAAATACCTGTTAATGCAGGGTTTTCGTGCCCGAATCTTGATGGCACCCTGTCTGATCAGGGATGCCTGTATTGTAACAACAAAAGCTTTGCGCCCTTCTACAGTGACGCGCAACTCAGTATAACTGAGCAACTCCAGAAGGGTGGCGCTTATTTTGCAGCAAGATACAACTGTCAGCGCTTCTTCGCCTATTTTCAATCACATTCGTGCACCTATGCACCGCTTGCGATACTGAAGCAAAAATATCTTGAAGCGGCCGGATTTGAAGGCGTCGAAGGTCTAATAATAGCAACTCGACCTGACTGCATAAGTGCCGAGGTCACCAGTCTCCTGCGTGACCTTGCCCACACCATTTTTATCAGAATCGAACTGGGTATAGAATCTTTCGACGACAGAGTACTGAGCAGTATTAATCGTTGCCACAACGTTGAAGTCGCACTTGATGCCGTGAAAATGCTAAAATCAGTAGATATTCCGGTCTCAATTCATCTGATCAGCGGCCTGCCGGGCGAACAACCAGACCACATGGCAAAAGCCGCCAGGATTACTTCCAGTTCTGGTGCTGACATGGTCAAACTGCATCATCTGCAAATAGTGGCCGGATCTCGTCTGGCAGAACTATACCTCGATCATCCTGAACATTATCGACTTTACACCCTCGACGAATACATAGATAAGGTTTGCGAATTCATCGCCAACCTTTCTCCCGATATTCATCTTGATCGCTTTATCAGCAGGGTACCGATAAACCAGCTTATCGCTCCTATATTCAAAGGAATAGACGAAGCGGCATTTCAGCGCCAGCTCGAAAGCCGATTGCGAGAGCTGAATCTGTATCAGGGTGCCAAATTTGTTGCCCTCAACTGCTGATTTTCTGTCAATTTATGGCGAACGCCGCTTGCTCCGGGCCTGTTGTGAGTGTGTTGCGAGCCTCTGCTGTGCTGCTAACGCCATTGTCTGTGAAGAGTTGTCGTTGGCTTGGTACACTTTTTGCGAGTTTAACTTACAGGACTATATTTAAAACAGCAGCGGTTAAAGGTGAATCATTTATATGCAGAAAAAAATCTTGATCGTACTGGTTCTAGTTTGTTGCTTTTTCTCAGGACTGGCAAATTCTCAAAATCTGGTTAGTGCCGAATCGGTGCTTAAATATTTTGCCTCATTTTATATACCGGCTGAGCAGAAAACTTTAACCAGAGCCATGCTGTTTGGCCAGGAATTGAGACCTGAATATAAACTTCCTGTTCAGAGCAGTAACGACCTCCCGGACAGAACCTTTTTTAAGTAGCTGAAGCCTGGCTTAGTTACTCGACAGGCTTTGTCTCAAAGTTTTTTTAAGCAGTGCCAGCTCAAGGTGGGTTTTTACTTTCACCAGCATTTCAGCCGAATTAAACGGTTTTACCAGATAATCAGCCCCCCCAAGCTGATAACTTTTTGTTACATCACCATTTCCGGCCCGGCCAGTTAGAAAAATCACCGGTATAGCTGCAGTATTGGAAGATGACTTCAGCTTTTCGCAGATGGCAAAGCCATCAATCTCAGGCATGATGATATCGAGAAGAATGAGGTCCGGTCGATTTTCATCGATAAAACGAAGAGCTGACGCGCCGCCATCGGCAAGTGCAAGCCGATAACCCTTGTTCCCGAGGATCTCTGCGGCCATTTTAAGGCTGAGAGGGGCATCATCAACAATCAGAATTAATGGCTTCATTTTCTGAGGCATGCATTCACCAGCTTAAATCAATATTGAGGTGATAATGTATATAACTCTGCAAACATTGCAAGTGATTTGTGTTAATTTAGGAGGCGTTAAACAATAACCATGGAAATGGTTATTGCTTTTGCGGCTTCTAATGGGCCTAAGCCATAAGAGCCACCTAAGAATGTAACAGTTGTTCTTTAACGAGGCCTTAGTGGCAGTTCTAAAAGCAAAGTGAGCACAGAATATGAGAAAAATTTTCCTGGTCGCAATTCTTATACTGGTTTTGGTTGTTACTAACGCTTCAGCCGAGAATAAGCCACCTCTCATCGGCATTACCCCGTCTTTCAGCAATAATACGATCCAGATTAATAATGAGTATGCAGATGCAGTGCAGCGTAATGGCGGCTTCGCAGTTATTCTTGTACCAACCGATGATGAAAATGCCATAAACGCATACGTTAAGATGCTGGATGGTGCCGTGTTATCTGGCGGTCCTGATATTCCTCCGGAATTCTACGGTCAGGAGCCACACGCTACAACAAAAGTCATGGAAAATATTCGGTTTGAATTTGAAAGACGTTTTATCAAGGCCTTTCTTGATTCTGGTAAGCCGGTTCTGGGAACATGTCTTGGCATGCAGTTCAGTAATGTCTGTCGGGGTGGCACTCTGATTCAGGATATTCCGCAGCTGGTCGGCAAAAAAGTCATCCATCGCGACGGCAAGATGTATACAAATTTTCATCCAGTCGCGATTGCGGCTGGTAGTTTGCTAGAACAAATCCTGAAAACTCGTAGCACCAGAGTTATCTCAAGGCATCACCAGGCTATCGAAAAGCTTGGTACTGGCTTTGTACCGGTAGCGAGAAGCAGTGACGGCATTGTTGAAGCTATCGAGCGCACAGACGGCACTTTTGGGCTATTTGTTCAATGGCACCCGGAAAGCATGAAAGATGCAGATCCAGAGCATTCCAATAACCTGTTCGGAGCTTTGGTAAGAGCGGCCCGTGAACAGAAAGCACCTGAAACAGAGTGGTGAGAATGTTTCCAGTTACTTCTCTTTTTCGGCTTTAACCCAGAACACCGGCGTTGTCGCTTTAATTTCGTAGCTATTGTCGCTGATCAGCTGATTTAAGACCTTTACCCGTCGCTCCGAGGCTGGATGTGTCGAGAGGTAATGAGCGAGCTGCGGCAAGGTTTCCTTTTCCGCCAGTCGCTTGAAAAAGTCGGTGGTGCCGCCGGCATGGCCATATTTTTTGATTACCAGTTCAAGAGCGAATTTGTCGGCAGCGAACTCCTGTTGACGTGAATAGTTGTTCTGCAGAATTCCGGATGAATTCATTAACTGGCGAACGCTGTCGCTTTGCCCGCCGAACACAAAGTTGGCAACAATGTAAAACAAAAAGCTGCGGCCCAGGCCGCGCAAATGATCGCGGGCCGAAAAATGTCCGAGTTCATGCGCCAGAATCATCGCCAGTTCATTTTCTGAGTCAACCTTCTCAAGCAGCTGAGAATAAATGACAATGTAACCGCCCGGCAAAGCCAGTGCATTGGTTTCGTCTTTTTCCATTACATTAATGTAAAACTTGCGATGGGGAACGTCCATGAGCCCGGCCAGAGAATCGACGAGTTGCTGAATCTGATCGACCTCGAATTTTTGCGATGACGGAGTGTTTGCACGTAACTCATTTATTATCGGCCCGGCCAGGTTGTCTTCCCAGGCTGGCGGGATATATGGCACTGCAAAATCAACAATTATGCCAAGTGCCAGATAAATCGCAATTACGACGAGAACGACCCTGAATATTACCCGGATTGCATAGGAAAACTCTGCGGGCTCTGAGGTGTTTTCGTTTTCCTCGACGTATTTGGCTACATACTTCATTGATTCTCAGCTTTTGGCATACCTTATTGCAGTTCCATAGGCGATAACCTCGACGATTCCAAGCGGCTCAGCACTCTTGCCACCGCAAATACTCATGGTTTCCATGCGAAAATTGACTACTTCGTCTGCCTTGAGGTTCAGTGCATGTTCTTTCATGCGCAAAATAGCTTCACGGCGTGCACGGTCGAGCGGCGCTTCAAATACCGAAATGCGACCACCGACAAGATTAACCAGACTCGCAATTTTACGTTTAAATGGATCAGACCCGATAACCACCTGGCCAGTCACCATACCTATAGCCTCTACCTGGCGCTCGGGATCAACAGTGTCCGACGGCGTAAAGGCGATATTAATCATTTTCTTTTCGCGTTCGATGATGTCGGCGAAATGCTTGTTTTCGAAATGTTTGCCGACTTTATACCAGAAATACAGTGGCCCAACGGTTACGAGTAGTACCGCACCAATAGAAAAAACAATGCCAATTATCAAGCCAAGCGTGTCTTCCATAAGACTACTCGACTTTTACAGCTGTGCCGTAAACGTAAATTTCTGCTGCACCCTGGGCAATTGACGACGTTGAGAATCTAATGTTAATGACCGCATTGGCGCCGCGTTTTTTTGCTTGAACAATCATGCGCTCGGTAGCTTCAACTCGAGACTCGTTAAGTAATTCGGTATAGCCGGTCAATTCGCCACCAAAAAAGTTCTTGATGCTGGCCATGATATCTTTGCCTACGTGTTTGGCGCGGATGGTCGAGCCAGCAACCAGTCCATAGTGCTCAACTATTTCTTTGCCCGGTACGCGGTCGATGTTGGTAAGTATGAGTTTTCCTGTGATTTGTGAAGTTTCCATTAAAAGTCCCCTGTTTGTTGATTTAGTGACAAAGTATTTTACCAGAGCCCTGTAAAAAAGTCAGCTCAAGTTGCAAGACAATTCAGAGACGCGTTTTGAATTTCTCTTGGGGCGTGCTGCAGATTTTGCGAGCTATACTCTGTTGCAGTTAAAATCGACTCCGTAGCTGCTCTAGTAATAAACACACCGGGTTACATGCGTCGGCGACTGCAGGTATTTTAAATCCTGTCCGCGATTCCAGAGCAGATAGTCTAGCCCTTGTGAGCTTACCTTGGTGCCGGTAGCAAGATAGGTCTGCCTGAGTAATTCTACGGCGTGAACGCTGGAGGCCCTAATCTCCAGTTCAGCCTGAGAACCAGATGCAAGTAGTTCGTTCGCTGCTATGGCTGCCTGAAGATCGGGGGCGTATGACAGCAGTCCATCGGTCAAAAGAACGTGTGGCACCAGATTGTCGGCAAATATGGTTAGCTCGCTGATATCATCGAATCGGCCAAACCCCTGGCCGGAAAATGCTATATGCAGATCAGAAGCAGTTATCTGCGCACGTTTAAGCAAAAATATTTCGCGATCCTGTTGCTTGAAAATATCGCGATAAAAAGACATCTGGCAAAGTATCTCAGTTAAAGCAGCAGCCGAATAACTTGCTGATTCGATAAGCTTGATAAAGCTGTCGCCAAATTCTTTTTCAAGCAGAGCGGCAAGATCGCTCAGAGCTTTTGCAAAGAGACACATCAGTTCATAAGCAACTGCGTTTGCAGGGCTTTGATCAAATATGCGACAACACTCGTCGGAATTAATCGTTTTTAACCATGCTGCAGAAAAGCCGCCAACCCGCAAAGCCTCGGCCTTAAGGCGTGAGGCGACGGTAAAATAACCAGTTTTGCCCTGATCTTTACGTAATGCAGCAAAATACCCAGAGCCAAAATTTATGCAGTCGAGCGTAATAAAATAGGCCAAAGTTGCCTCAGCATCCCCGCAGAAATGGTTTTCGCTTTCCATTATCGGGTTTTGCGCAATCTCGATCGGCAAAATTAGTGCATACTCTTCCAGAAAATTCTGATTTATATGTACCAGCTCTGCTTTTTCGGCAGCAAAAGCGCATGATGAACGAATCTTGTCAAATACAGATGGTTTCATAGTTTCCTATCGCCAGATGAAGCTCAAATCAAGGCATCACTTTAGCAGATATTCTAAATATATTCCACCACCAGATGGTTGCAGGGACTGATTTCATTCATCATGGCAGGCGGGTTTCCGAAGGAAAAAGCTGGTTCTGTTTTTTCATAGAACAATGAAGCCGCATTTGAATAAAGCATACAAGATGCCATCCGAAAACTTTCCCGATAAAAAAGAAAACACGTTGTTCTTTGGCTCGTAATAATCACCAATTCTGTTTTTCTTAGACTTACCAGGGATCGTTGAAGAGTGTGCAGGCAATAAATTCATCTGAGCAAAAACCTGTATTTAATGTTATCTTATTTGATCAGAGCAGAGCGCTCAGTAGTATCTAAGTTATTGTGCGAGGGGTTTTATGGTCGCGAAGAGTCAGATTAAAATCGACATGGCAATTCAGAATGAGCTTGAGGATCTGGTTACCGAACTGCACTCAACACTAATAACCAAAAGACTGAAGGCAGTTAAGTCACTTGGCAGACTCAAGACTCCTATAGCGGTGGAGCCTCTCAGCAGAGTTTTGTCTGACCGCTCTCGCGAAGTCAGGTGTGCCGGAGTAGAGGCTCTCAGCCTGATCAATCCATCAAATCTTGCAGAAATTTTGCAGCCGTTAGTTCGCGATAAATCAGCCGATGTCAGACTTCGCGTTGCCCATTCGCTTGGTGTGTGCGACTCAGCCGAGGCTATCGACAGCCTTATGACGCTGATGCGTGATCAACGCGACGAGGTGGCTGGTATGGCTGCTCGCAGCCTGGCCAAACATCCTCGCTCCAGTCTTGCTCCATTGATCAGACAGTTCGGCGACAAATCCTGGAAGATTCGATCAAGAGCGGCATCAGCCATTACAAGAATGGGCAAAGGTGCTTCTGAAGCTCTAAGACTTGCTATCGATGACAACGATTCCAATATAAGATTCTGGTCGGCCCTTTGCATTGGACATCTGCGCGACCGCTCGCACAGTAAAATTCTTCTCGAAAAGTTGCAGGATCGTGACGTCGGTGTAAGAATTGCAGCCCTGCGTGCTTTGCGCGAAATTGGCGATCCAAATGTTGCAGCAAAACTTTTTGAAGCTCTTTCACAGCCGTCTGAGCAGATTCGCGATCTTATCTACGAAATTCTTAAAGATTTTGGCACTCACTCGATTCCTTACCTCATGGATTCTCTGTCAAGCGAATACTGGATGGGCCGGTCTCTGGCGGCGCAGGCACTCACCGATATGGGTAGTGAAGCGGTGTTTCCGCTGGTCTCTGCTCTTGAAAGCCAGGATAAAGAACGTCGTTACTGGGCAATCAGGATTCTGGGTAAGATGCACGAACAGGCTGCTTATACCGAAATTAAAAAATTCTTATCGGATCCTGATTCTGAGATTCGCATGGCAGCCCTCGAATCAATGGGTTATTATCTCAATCCCGATGCGGTCCCCGCCATGATTGAACGCTTTCTTGACCCGGCCTGGGTTGTGCGCAAGCACGCCTGCCGCGCTATTGTTAAGTTCGGCATCAAGGCTGTTCCATATTTGCTCAAGGCGCTCAGTTCGGTTGAAGAGGATGTTCGCTACTGGGCACTGCGCGCAATCGGTGAAATCAAGCCACGCGGCATATATCCTCACCTGATAAAGCTTTTCAAAGACCGCTCCTGGACAATCCGCAAAACCACCTCTGACGTTCTCGGTGGTTATGGCGAAGATGCCCTGATGGAACTGACTGCGCTGGCTACCGATTCATCTGATTCAGAAGCACGCTACTGGGTGTTGCGATCTCTGGGCCGAATTCGCGCGGGCATGTCGCTGCCATTGCTGTTCAGGGCCTTGGAAGATCCTTCAGAATCAATCCGTGATGCCGCGCAAAAAGCGCTGGGTAATTATGGCAGCGAGATTATTGATGATCTTTTTGCTTTGCTGAAAAGCGAAAAAAGAATGCTTCTAGAAAGTGTCTGTGCCACTTTTAAACGGATTGGTCCGGCACTCATGATACCTAAGCTCTGTCGCAATCTGGGCAAATTTGACGAGCATGTTAATTACTGGATCCGGAGATCATTGCTCGGTTTTGCCAACGAAGCCAGGCCTTATGTGGTGACGTTATTACAGAGCAAATCAGAAGAAATAAGACGGCAGGCAATATTAAGTCTCGGCCAGATTGGCCGTCACAGCGACAGTGACGCCATTCAGCCGCATCTTAAAGATGAATTCTGGCCAGCGCGCATTGCCGCAGCAGAAACGCTGGGCACGCTTGGCGACACATCTTCGGTTAATGCACTTATCGAAGCACTTGAAGATGAAGACGAAGATCTGGCAATGGCTGCAATTGTTTCGCTCGGCAAAATCGGTGACGAACGTGCGGTACCTGGTTTGATCTCGACATTGCAGCGCGAATCATGGACACTAAAGTTTCAGGCAATCAAGATACTAGGCGAAATGCGAGTTAGCCGGGCGTTTGTCGATTTGCTCAAACTGCTCGACGAAGACACACTTGATCTTAAAATTCACATTATCAGAGCTTTCGCTAAAATCAGTCACCCGCGTTGCTACGAAGAACTCAATAAACGTTTCGAAAAAGAAAAAGATATCGAGGCACGCCTTGCTTATATAGAAGCTTTGTCAGAACTCGGCAATCCTGCGATCATAACCGAATTTGTCAAAATTTCGCAAAATATCGAGAACTGGGAGGAGCGACGGGCTGCGATCAGGGCACTTGGTGTTATGCGGGTAGTCAATGCAAAAAGTGTCCTTATTCAGGCACTTAAAGACAAAGACCCGGTTATCAGCCGCGAAGCACTGGCTGCCCTCGGGTCTATTCTGCCACCAGAAGAATTCAATAAGACCGAAAAAGCCATCGCTGCCGCACGAAAGCAGCAGGAATTGTTTCAGAAGGCATTTAACGAAGGCATGAAACAAATGCGGCTTGGTGCCATGCGCGAAGCTGAAAAGTATCTAAAAGAAGCCATCAGGATCAATCCACGTGCTGCCTATGTTTATTCTGCGCTTGGCAATCTTTATTACAAGACCGGCAAGCTCATTGATGCCACCAAAGCCTATGTAATGGCAACAAACACCAGTCCCGAAGATATTACACTTAAGCTCAATCTGGGGATGGTTTATTACCGGCGCCGCGCCTATCGCGAGGCAGCACAGGTTTTTGGCAAGGTCGCCAAAGCAGCCGGGCCACAAAGTCAGCAGGGTCAGTATGCCAGTAAAATGCTGGCGCGCATCAACTTAGAAATACGCCAAAACCCGACGTCACCGGCCAAATCTGAATAGATGCAGGGCGATATTTATACGAATGCAAAATAAGCTGTGGATTCGTAACAGACAGATCGGCAGAATTGCTATCGCTTTGATTGTTTTTTTTGCGGTAATGTTGCTGCCGCCTGTGGCGCAGGCGCTTGTCAGATGCAGCTATTGTGAATACGTTGTCGCCGATGACGCCATGTTCTGTCCAAAATGCCTGCGCAAACTGCAATGGCCAATAGTGCCGGCACGAAGCCGAAGCGCCAGAGTAGTAGTGCGCACCGGCACTGATGCCTTTATCAGGCATCCACATGCCAGCGTTCGACTTTATCGGGCCGACCGTAACAGCGGTGGTGACGTTACCGGCCATATCGGCTCGTGGGGCGGTCCAACCACTTTGCGCTATCTCATCAGATTCGATATTCCAAAAGCCTTTGCAATGGCAGGGGTAGATATTAATACTTTTAAAGTCACGCGTGTGCTGTTAAAACTCTGCATTGACGATGCAGGCAAGCACAATGGCCTGCCAATTCGCATCTATCCACTTACCAGGCCATTTCAGCCGGGCAGCGGCATTGTCGGAGTGCGCGAAAAAAGTATTGATGGCTGTGACTGGTATTATTCGGCTCCGCTGCTGACATGGCACCGCGAAGGCGGAGATTATGCAGACAAACCAGATGCAGTTGCAATTCTTGGTGAGGCTGGCGCCAGCGAAACAATTATTGACATAACAGAACTGATTAAGTTCAGATTCGACGAATTCGCCGCGACAGGTATCTGGAACGATCCTGGTATGATTATCATGCGTGACCCGGCCAGATATCGTTATTTTGGCTATGTGACTATTCACAGCCTCAAAGCTGGTTGTCTCAACCAGTCAGTGCGGTCTCCAGAGCTTTTTATTCACTGAAACATTTCGAGCTCAGTGAGCTCGAAATGTTTCAGTGCAATTAGAGTTGCCTTAGGAAGGCAACAAGCTGCTTCTTTTCTTTCGGTGAAAGCTTCAGCTCCTGAATCAGATTGAAAAATTCCACTGTATCTTCAAGAGTTAAACATCTTCCATCATGCAGATACGGTGGTGAGTCTTTCACACCGCGGAGAGGGAAGGTTTTTATTGCGCCTTCAGGGCGAATGTATTGCTTATGAACCATTTCTGATTTATAGAAACGTTCAACCTGCAGATCATGCATTGTATTATCTGAATATGCTGGCCCAGAATGGCATTCCATGCAATTTGCCTTGCCAAAGAATAGATTTTGCCCGGCTAATTCGTCTTTGGTTGCCTTCTTGGGGTCCAGCTTTCCATAGATGTTCAATTTGGGTGCGGGGGGGAAATCAAGCAAAGCTTGAAATTCAGCCATATGATGGACTTCACTTCCGCGCTCAAGTATATTCACACCCTTTTTAAATGCAGTAGCCGGATCGCCATCAAAGTAGGCTGCTCGCTGCTCAAATTCTGTGAAATCTTCAATACTCTTGAGCGCACGCTGGGATCCAAACAGACGCTGGTAGTTCACACCTCTAAGCGTTGGAGTATTAATGCGATTGCGGTGAGATTGAGGCCGAATGTCTCCAACCAGATGAGTTGCGCGATTGGTATGTCCATTGGCATGACAATCAAAGCAGGTGACTCCAAGGCTGGGGTTAACACTTTTTCTATCATCTGTGGCGTTGAATTGCTGTTGTGGAAACTGAGTTACCAGCAAACGCAGGCCATCTAGTTGTTTAGGGTTTAAAAGGCCATTGAAAAGCTCAAAATAATTGTCAATTGTGACAAGTTTTCCTTGCGACACATCGCCAGCTTCCTTATGGGTGGTCAGATACATTGGCGGCGGGAATTCAGGAAGAAAATGTTCAGGAAGATCGAAATCAAGGTCGAAGCGCTCAAGTCGGGGAAGTTCTTTCAGGACATGCTTTGGGAAAACCATGCCACCAACTGAATGCTCTATGAAAGCAAGAGGTTTGTAGGGAAAGATTCCAAGCTTTTTAATCTCATCCGGTGACATTTTAGCCAGTGTCTCGAAATTCATGTCTTTGGGAAGCCTTGCGGTTGGCCCTACTGGCAGAGACTTCCCGCGCGACATGGTTACTTCATTTGTTACACGCTTTGACAAGTCATAGCGGGCATTGAGATAATCCATGTGTTCCTGCATCACTTGTGGTTTTTTTGCAATATCTTTTTCCATTGTCATGGAAAAAGGCTCGGAAACGCTGGTTGGTGCATAACTGGATTCGCGGGGCCGACTCAAAACCGTATCTTCTTCGCCCCAGGAAACACCGAAACCCAAAAAGCAAAGAACAAGGGAAAACAAAAATCTTTTAGTCATCTCTGATACTCCTCTTTAATAGATCTATCTGTAAGCCAGTCGCTGTATAGTATGGCTAACTTATTTTAAGATGATAACATTAATTCAAGATTGATTGGGCAAATATTATGAGAAATTTGCGCGCCTTCCAGTCAGAGTTTTGTTTTCCTATGACAAAGGTATAAAGCCACTGCCATAGCTATTGTCGAGGTTGATATGGGAGAAATTGTTTGAAGATCTGCAACCTGCAGAGTGTTTTGAAGAATTGCAAAATCGTTGAACTCTATAGCTTTCGGCAACTTGCAGCAATAGCAGGTTTGATAACGCTCCGTGACTGACGTTTTTCACTCTGAGTCATATTTGAATCGTTGCCGCGACGCTGCGGCGACGTTGCATGCAACGTCTACTCGCACCCATTGAAACTAGCTAAACTCTTTCTGTAAGCGAATTGTGCAAGTTGGCACAGCCCTTGCAATGGTTAATGGCGTAAATCAATTCACGAAAATTACAAACAGGAGGAATAAAATTATGACAATCTTGAATTTTTTGAAGGAAATGGATCAGTTGCAGTCTCAGTTGGGTGAACTGGCAAAGCTGAACCTCGTTAACGGCTGGCCCCGCATGTCTTTTTTGCCAGGCGTATCCGCCCGCCACTTTCCGATGATGAACATTTCGGCTGATGATCAGAACATATACGTTGAAGCGCTGGCGCCTGGTCTCGACAGTCAAAGCCTCAAGGTTACCGCCGTACGCGATAAGCTGACCATCAGCGGCGAAAAAGCTACTGTGAAGGTTCCCAGTGAAAAGTATCATCGCAATGAGCGCTCAGCCGGCAAGTTTACTCGCACCATTGAGTTGCCCTCATCAATTGATCCAGACAAGGTTCAGGCTGAATACAGCAACGGCATTCTCAAGATTACTCTGCCGAAATCCGAAGAAGCCAAACCTCGCCAGATCGAAATCAAAGTTAACTAACCCGAACATAGAATGAAAGGAGATATTATTATGGCCGAGAAAACTGTTCCTGCAACCCAGAACGCCGAGAATCAGGTGGTAAAACGTGAAATAACAAGACATCCAGAGGCTTATGTAACGCCACTGACTGACATTTACGAGGAGGAAGACGGCCTTTACGTGCTATGCGACCTGCCCGGAGTAATGAAAGACGGTCTCAAGATCAAGGTCGAAGAGAACATTCTGACTATCGAGGGTCACGTAAACTCGAATGACGACACCAACTACCTGTTGCGCGAATTTGAGCAAGCCAACTACTTCAGACAGTTCGAACTCAGCGATATTGTCGATCAGGAAAAGATCAATGCCGAAATAAAAAATGGCGTATTGTCTATCTTTCTGCCCCGTGCCGAAGCTCTCAAACCAAGAACCATTGACGTTAGAATTAACTGATTCGCGTTAACCAAGCCTCTTATTACATATTGCCCCGACTTTGCTCAGCAAAGCCGGGGCAATTTTTTCTTTTGGTGCGCCCGGCATGAGCGATAACTTGCTGATGAATGTTCACTCAGAGCTTGACAGCAGGAAAGAAAGCCGTGAACTGCCAAAGCTTGCGCAGTTTTTTTTGTCCTTGACAAAGGATAGTGCTTTAAACAGATTCTCACTCTTGTGATCAAGTTTCTGTTTATTTGGAGGGTATCATGCCTTTAACCGTTAAAAATCTTGTTAAGGGAATCGCGCTGGCTGGATTGTTCAGCATCACAGCCTGGCTGCCGGCTCATGCTGTGCTTGAAGGCTCTAACCGTGACAGGTTTGAGTGTCTAGACTTCTCGGAAAATATGATTAGAGCTGGTCTTTATGCCACAAAAGGCCGGGCCACATTCAACCGTGACCAGAATCGATTTGTGCGTGGGATTAAAGAGAGTAACGCTCCACGTATCTATCAGCCTGACGTATACACCTGGGAGCTGGCGATGGCCGAACATCGCAAGAAGTTGGCTCAGCTGGCGCCACCTCAGGAGCCACCGATACCAATGGTTACGCCAGTGCCAATGTCTGGTCCCGGCATGTTGCCGACCAGTCCAATGCCGCTTCAACTCACCCCGATTGGCCCGCAGGCAGCATATGAGAGCACAGGAATGCTACCTGCCGATTCGCAGGCTCGCATGAACGATATGGTTTATCGTGCCAGAGCGCGTGGTTTACATCCAGGCAGCGAATTACGTGCTAATGAGATTAAGCAACAACTTGTAGATCACATGAATTCATTGGGTGCCGGTGCCGGTTCTTCGGCTCAGTATGGCTCGCCCGGAATTCCGGCGTTGCTGCCAGCGCTGCCCGATCTGCCCAAGGGTCGCCAGGGCGACTCTTACGATTCCGGGTTCTAAACTTCGCCTTGTTCGAAAAGACGAGAACCTGTTCTGTGTAAACAGAACAGGTTCTTTTTTATCTTTCTAATCGGGTTTATGAACGTTTCTTAGAGAAATTCACTGAGCAAGTTGTGAACGCTGTCACCAAGAACTTCGATATTGTAACCACCCTCCTGGCAGATAAGCGTTGGAATTTTTAATGAAGCTAATTTTTTACCGATCAGTTTGTAATCTTCTGTTTTGATTTTAAAGCCACCGATCGGGTCGCTTTCGTGAGTATCGAATCCGGCTGAAATAATCAAATAATCCGGTTTAAACATTTTAAAAGCCGAAATAATCTGATCTACTGCCTGTCCATATTGTTCAATTTCAGTTCCCTTTTTTAAAGGAATATTAAGGTTTCTGCCCTTGGCCTGCCCCTTACCAGTTTCGTCTGCGTAGCCCCAGAAATATGGGTATTCATCGGTTGTATCCACATGGATAGAAGCCGTAAACACAAATTTTCTTTCTTCAAAGAATTCCTGAGTTCCATTGCCATGATGATAATCAATATCAATTATAGCGACAAGACCGTGGGCTGACAGATATTCTGCTGCTACCGCTGCGTTATTAAAATAACAGTAGCCTCCAAAAACCCTTGGGCCTGCATGATGCCCGGAAGGTCGGCACAAAGCGTAGACAGCTTTTTCAGACTTGTTTACAAGCATCTCAGCCCCGGTAAGAGCGCACTCTGCTGATGCTTTTGCCACCAGATAAGTTCGTTGCATTATCGGTGTAACCGCATCGGTACACCAGATGCCGCCCCATTGCGGGTTATCCGATTTTTTAGCTAAATTTGCACGATCACCCGGAAACAAATCAGGGTAGTATTCTTCGTCTGACTTTTTAATGCTTGCAGATGTATTTTTTATATAGTCATGGTAAGGGTGGAGTTTTGAAATAAATCTTTCAGGAAACTCTTTTGAGGCTACAAATTCAAAATTCGTGTCGCCAGTGAGCCGCTCTTTAATTTTCTCAACCCGCTGCTGCAGGTCTTTTGTTTGATATGTTTCCCCGCCGAGCTGAAATTTCCAGTGCGGATTATGTTCATCCCGTATATTTCTATCTATGACTTTCATTTATTGTAACTCCCTTTCTAAGGCTTTCAAGAACCAGATCAACAGGCAGGGCCGGGCAAAATCGATCAGATCTGCCGGTCATGCCATTTGAGCAGAAAATTGCGTTTAACACGGCTTCTTCAGTGGCTTCGATAGTCGCCTCATAAATCGGGTTTATATGCGCATCAGATATGCATTTGAGATTAAGAAATTTGTCCTTCTGCATTGATGGGCGAAGAGTTCTATTGGCAGTGCTGAAGGCAATTACTATTTCACCGCTGGTTGAAGCTGCTATTGAACCTGTTCTGCCAAGGCCGAGCGCTGCTCTTTTCGCTATCCGGTTAAGCTGACTGCTCAGCAGAGGAACATCAGTTGCAACTACTACAATTATTGAACCCTCCGATTTCGTTCGTTTTTCGAAGCTTCTGAACTCAGGCTCAAGATACTTGCCAACAACTTTTCCGGCTATTGTCAGGTTATCTATATGCCCCATATTTGACATAACGAGAACGCCTATCGTAAAAATTCCTTCTTCAATTTCCAGAACCCTGGACGAAGTTCCGATTCCGCCAGCAAAATCAAAAGACATCATACCCGTGCCGCCGCCAACGGAACCTTGTTCTACCGGGCCAGACTTAGCCGCTTCAATTGCGGCTAAGGCGCTTTTTACGCCGTTAATCCCAACCCTGACATCATTCAAATAAGAATCATCAGCTTCACCAACCAGCGGCAAAACGACATCAGTGCTCAACCCAAGGCCTGGTACGGTTTTGGTCATATGTTGAATTATGCCGGTGTGAACTGGCCCTACACTGTGTGAGTTTGTAAGTAAAATGGGTGTTTCCAGCCAGCCCAACTCCAGAACCTGAGTTAATCCAGACATTTCTCCAACGCCGTTTAATATGAAACCACCGGCCATAACTCGCTTGTTAAAGGTCTGACCGCCAGGTAGAACGGCAGTAATTCCAGTGCAAACCGCGCCTTTTTCAGTAGTTCCAGAAATTGGAACATTGTTGGCGAAAGTGCTTGAATGACCGACTTTAACTCCCTTTACATCGGTGATCGCGTTATGAACGCCAGGTCTGAACCTGCCGATACGAATTCCAACTTCTCTGGCACTCGGTCTGGGCAATTGTGAAACTGCAAATTTTGCAGCACCTTTTCTGGTTGGCCGGATCTGTAGATTATATCTACGTGCGGCCGACCTGATAATGAGCTTGTACAAGTCTTTGGGCTCAAGATTTTTGGTCCTTGCTGCTGCCATTAGCGACGCTGCCGGGTGCAGGCTGGGCAGGGGATTGAGCTCAATAAAATACGGGTCGCCGTTCTCGTGCAGTCGAATATCAACTCGGCCCATATCCGGGCATGGCATGACTTCAAAAACCTGACGTGCCATCTGATAAACAATCTCAGTCTGCTCACTCGAAAGGTCTGCAGGACAGACGATTCCCACGGCCTTTGCCGATTCGCCACCCTGCTTCATATCATAATCATAAATATTGTATTTTGCGCCCAATTTCTCAAGGTCAAAAGTATGCTCGACGATACTTAGAAGCTTGCCTGGAAAACTCTCAAGAAATGGTACGCTCAGTTCTTTTCCAGGAATAAATTCTTCAACAACCAGGCCCTGAGGGTATTTTTTCAGCAAGGAAACGATAATTTTCTTTGCCTGATCAACGTTTTCAACCACCGAGTTTTGTGAAATTCCTTTGCTTGAGCCTTCTGAGTTAGGCTTGATCATCCAGGGGAAACGCAACTCTACTGGCAGCTCATAATGTTCCTGAGAGATATGTATACCCCTTGGCACTCTTATCCCTCTTGACGCAAGAACTGTTTTGGCAAGATGCTTATCGAGGTTCATGTGTAGCAGTGAGGCATTACCGCCCGTAAACGGAATATTCAGCTGCTCGTATATTCCGGGATAAAAGGCTTCTCTTGAGCTTCCAATAGTGCCTTCAGCCAGATTAAAAATTAAATCCGGCTCGCTGGCCAATAGTCGATCTATAACTTCATTGGGTTTGCCGCTCACTTCTACTGGCGTTACGGTGTGTTTCAGAGAACTGATGGTGGCAGTAATTCTATCTATATCATCCTTGGTAAGTAATTCTGCCGTTTCTTCAGAGTTATCGAGTCGCAGATTGTATGCAATTGTGATTCGCAAAATTTTCTCCTGAAATATCAGGCATTTGACGCCTGATTTAGATTCCCATTCCAGTGTAAGGTATTTCTTCTGGCATTGCAAAATTGCGACACATGGGGGGCGCACACATTCAAGAATCACTATTCAAGGTGCATGGGATACGGTATTTCTAGCAGAAACCCATCTTTTCAGAGGTCTTTTATTGCAGATTTTTGTTTGAGTAAAAGTCGTTCTGCAGCGAAACGGCAGACCCGATTTAAGGCGATTCGCGGGCAGCATTCTCAGGATAAAAAAAACCGCTCTCAGATGCAAACTGAAAGCGGAGATTTTTTGGATTCAATCAGAGTCTCATCGCAACAGCGCACTGGTTATAGCCGACGCCAGAGCCTACAAATACCACTAGATTACCTGCTTTAACCAGGCCTCGCCGACGTGCCACGTCAAAAGCTACTGGCAGGCAGGCGGAGCCCATGTAACCGTATTCATGCATGATCTTGATCGCCTTTTCTTCGGGCAAGCCGAGATCTTCCATGACCTGTGTGATAGTCTTGCTGCGCACCTGGGTAAAAACAATGTGGTCGATATCTTCAACCTTGAATCCACCGTTGGCAGCTACTTCGCGAACTCGTTTCGGCCAGCCCTCGCGGTTAACGCTTGAGGGAAAGGGCGATACAAAGCGAACTTTAGTGTGCCCGTCCTTGAGCGATTCTTCGCTCGGCGGCTTTTTGGTTCCACTTGAGTAAATGCCCCAACATTCATAGTATGAGCCGTCAGCAGCCAGAGCTGAGGAGATAAAACCTGGTTTCTCGCTTACTTCGAGCACAACTGCGCCTGCTCCATCACCATAATAGAAACTCATCGGGTCATTATCGAGATCGGCAAGACGTTGCATCATATAAACACCGATTACCAGAGCACGACGAATGTTTGGCTGGTTTGACATCATGCCCGATGCTATCGCCAGACCAGTCGGAAATGACGCACACGCACAACCAACGTCAAAAGTTCCGGCATTTTTGGCGCCTAGTTTATGCTGCACCACGACAGATGTAGCAGGTGTGATGTAATCGGGCGTGTCGGTGCCAAGGACGATCAGATCAATATCTTCAGGCTGCAGCCGGGCATCTGCCAGGGCTGCCCGGCAGGCTTCCACCGCCAGGTCTGAAGCTGCCCAATCTGCTGGGGCATAAAATCTGGTAAGGATACCGGTTGCCTCTTCGTTTTTGTTAATAATTTCATCACCAAATTTTCTCCTGAGTTCCTCGTTTGGATGCTCTTCTTTTGGTATGTATACGCCACTGCCGGCGATTTTTGCATATCTTGTCATCTATCTGCTCCTGAACTGTAAGTCTATTGTGCGATGCAGAAAATTTATGTCACACTGCAGCAAAATTGTCAAGCGTTACTTGAGACTTTTGTATCGACTGGTTTTGTGCTAAACTGTCGCAGCATGAATGCCATGCATTTAATTTTTTTCAGGAGGCTCCAATGTCTATTATTGATGCTATTCAGGCACGCGAAATCATCGACAGCCGTGGTAACCCCACCATCGAAGTAGAGGTCATACTTGAAAGCGGCGCTTATGGTTGCGCAGCCGTTCCATCCGGTGCCTCTACCGGCGAACACGAAGCAGTAGAACTTCGCGACGGCGACAAAAAACGCTATGGCGGCAAAGGCGTTCTGAAAGCAGTAGCAAACGTTAATGAACTTATTTCTGGTGAACTCGAAGGCATGGACGCTGTTGAGCAGCGCGCTATCGACGCCACCATGATTGCCATGGACGGAACCGAAAACAAAGGCAAACTTGGCGCCAACGCCATTCTCGGCGTATCTCTGGCTGTAGCCAAAGCTGCTGCTGAATTTGCCGGTCTGCCCCTTTACAGATACATTGGCGGCGCCAATGCCTGCACTCTGCCGGTGCCGATGATGAATATTCTCAATGGCGGCTCACATGCCGACAACAACGTTGATTTTCAGGAATTCATGGTAATGCCCGCCGGCGCAAAAAGCTTCAGCGAGGCCCTCCAGATGGGGATCGAAACTTTCCACGCTCTCAAAAGCGTTCTCAAGGCCAAAGGCTACAACACCTCCGTTGGCGACGAAGGTGGCTTTGCTCCGAACCTCAAATCAAACGAAGAAGCAATTGAACTGTGCATCGAAGCTATCGGCAAGGCTGGCTACAAAGCCGGTAAAGATATTTTTATCGCACTCGACCCTGCCGCCAGCGAATTTTTTGAAAAAGGTCATTACGTATTCAAAAAATCTGACAAATCGAAGAAGACTTCCGAACAAATGGCTGACTACTGGCTGACCTGGGCCAAGAATTACCCGATTATTTCTCTCGAAGACGGCATGGCCGAAGACGATTGGAAAGGCTGGGAATACCTCACTAAGAAGAACGCTGGCAAGATGCAGCTGGTTGGCGACGATCTTTTTGTTACCAATGTTGAGCGCCTCAAAAAGGGCATCGACAAAGACATCGCTAACTCTGTTCTGATCAAACTTAACCAGATTGGCACCCTGACTGAAACTCTCGAATGTATCGAAATGGCCAAACGTGCTGGTTATACTGCCGTCGTATCACATCGCTCAGGCGAAACCGAAGATACCACTCTTGCTGATCTCGCCGTGGCAACCAATGCCGGCCAGATTAAAACCGGTTCTGCTTCAAGAACTGATCGTATCTGCAAATACAACCGTCTGCTCAAGATCGAAGACGAACTTGGCTGCGATGCCAAATTTATGGGTCTTGGCGGTTTCTACAACATCAAGCGCAAGTAATTGCAGCGATGGCGCTAAGCTGCCTGATTAAATGCAGGCAAGATTAGTCGTTCTCATTATGAATTAAACGGGCTGTCAAACTCATGTTTGACAGCCCGTTTTCATCTATTATATCAGGCAAAATTTAGTGGGGATCTGTCAATGGTGGAGGGCAACATTAAGCTCAGTCCCGAAGAGGCTGTCGAAATAGAACTCTCTGATCCAAAATGGCAACAATAAAAGCGGCCAGAACGGCCGCTTTTATTGTTGTAGAAAACTGTTTATTACTTTTTAATCCTGCCAGATGGGGTCTTTTGTCGGCGACAGATCACTGATATCAATAATCAGACCGGTAGCTCGGCCGCGCTGGTCAAATCTGAAATTTTTGCCAAGCACTTTCATGCTTTTGTAGTTTCCCTGCTCTTTATACATCTGGAAAGCTTTCTTGTGGGTATTCTGCAGCCATTCAAACATCATCTGCGGATCCCACATTTCGAGCAGAATCGCATCTTCACCGGGCTTTGCCCAATGTGCTCGGAACAGGGTTTTGGCCAATGAAACATGATTGCCGGTGATCGGACCGCCAACCAGACTCTTTGGTAGATTCACGCGGCGTATCCATGCCTGGGTAAACTGCGGGTCAATATAGCCACACACATCGAGAAAGCTCATGGCAAATGCAGAGCAACCGGCACCCTTGCCTTTACGCGGTTCGTTGGTGCCGTTATAGGTTGTATCATAGCCCTTTGCACGGTATTCATCTATATACTGCTTCATGCGGTTATAAGCCTGTTCGTTTATAATAAAACGGATAAACATTACTTTCCCGGTTTTATAACGTTCAATCAGCTCTCCATCAAGCTTGTCGCTCTTGTCGAGAGCGCCCTTCATCGGCGCAAACAGCACGCCCAGGCCGTAGCCACGCTTGGTTATAAAGTCTGCGTCAGAAGGAGCATCTGGGGCGGTGGTCGAGCCAGTCAACTCGACTCTCTTTCCATCTTTGCGTAATTCCATGAATGCATGGCCAATAGTATGCTTGTTTTTGCCGTGTTCAAATACAAGGCGGCCCTTTAGGCCGGCGCCATAAGCTAGTTTAAGCGGCGAAGACCAATTCAACGGCGTTGCCGGCGGGAAAGCATAAAGAATAAATTCGTGGCTCTGCGCCAGCAGTTGTCCGGCTAAGCCGACAAATAAGATCATCAACAAAAGACTCTTTTTAAACATTATAAATTCCTCCAGCATAGGGGGTAATTTGCCAACGACAGACAATTTCCCAAAAACATGAAAAACTCTCAGCATATCTATTCATTATATTGACTATACACATTCCGTCAACCCTGCACGGACAACTGCTGATATGCGGTTTGCGCAAAAAAAAGCTGCCGTAGAGGCAGCTTTTTTTACAAGTTCTGAAAATTTACAAAGTATCAATTTCCGCTGGGAATTTCTCCGACGGGGGCTACCGGTGCAATTGGAGCTACTGGAGCTGGAGTAACCGGTTCCACTGGAATCGCGGCGGCTGGAAGCGCTGGAACTGCTGGCACTTCTACTGCTGGCATGCCGGGCATTGCCATTGGCATAGTGGGGGCAGCGTTCTGTGAATAATTGATGGTCGGCGTTTTATCTACCCAACGTGGCACGAAAACAGAAATAACCAGAGATGTTATCATAAAAACCACAGCCATGGTTGTAGTCAGCTTTGACATGATACCACCATCGCCGCGTTCACCAAAAACGGTTGAAGAGGCACCGCCGCCAAAAGCTCCAGATAAGCCTCCGCCTTTGTCAGCCTGCAAAAGAACAATAATGATCAAACCAACGCATACGAGAATATGAATCAATTGAATAAAACCGGCGAGCATAGCCTGCACACTCCTTTATGTTCGGTACATAATCTTCGGGTTTTTGAGTCTATCAACTGCGGGCAAAATTGTCAAACTATATTAACTGCGGTGCAATCTCTCTAAATATCTCAATAATCTGAATAAAGCCATTGTCGATAGGCATCGAGAATGCTAAGCAGTGGGTCAACGCCAAAATAAAAGACAAATAGAAACCCAATGCACAGATATGGTCCGAACGGAATTATGTGTGTCAGCGGCTTGTATTGCTTACGGTAACGGATTTTCTGATAGATAATTCCGATTATACCGCCGGTCGAGCCCAGGAAACTGGCGATGATAATAGTGCCAAGTACCGCTTGCCAGCCGGCCCAGGCCCCAAATGCGGCCAGCAACTTAACGTCGCCACCGCCCATGCCCTCTTTCTTGAACAACAGCAACGCAAACTGCCCTAGAAGCCACAAAAAGCCACCACCAACGGCAAAACCAATAAGCGAATCGGTAAATTCAACGTAGTATGTTGGCGGCGCATAACCTGCCTTGATCCATGCCCAGGTTCCGGCAGAATAAAGCAGACCGGCCCAACAGCCCTTTATAGACAGAGTGTCAGGAATGATCAGGTAGCGAATGTCAACAATCGTAACAATCAGGCAACTCACCGCAAAGATCCAGGACACCAGTGCTCGGGTCGAAGCTCCCCACCAGGCAACAGAGGCAGCTGCCACCAACAGTGAAAATATTATATAAAGACGATCTTGAGTGCTGCCAGCGTTATAGCAGCCTCGACGCGCGCCACCTTCGCAGGCGGCACAATAAAGATAATCGCAATGAAATTCTTCATGTCCGGGCCAGGCTCGAATAGCCCAGCCGATCCGGCGACCTGCCAAGGCACCAAGCACAGCAGCAATTAAAACCAGATGTATCTGAAAATCAGGCATCAGCTTTCCTCACCAATCCAGTCGTTTTTCTTAAAAATACGGCCAAGCAGCTTAAAGACAAGCTTAGCTGCCATAAAATCAGACGCGATATTGCCCGGTATCGGGCAGAGCTCGACAACATCGAAGCCTACCACATTTTTCTCGTCGATCACCCGGTTAAGCAGCTGCAGAGTCGGGTACCAAAGCATGCCACCTGGCTCGGGAGTGCCGGTAGCCGGCATGATTGAGGGGTCAAAAGCATCAAGATCAATAGTGATGTAAACATTGTCGGTCAGCCGCTTCATTACTCGGTCGATCCAGGCGTTGTCGGCTCCGGTCATTTCGCTTGCCCATATAATACCGTCATGCCCGCTCTCTTTTATGAACTCGATCTCGTCACGGCAGGTATTGCGAATGCCAACCTGCGTGATTTTTGCCAGATCGTAGACGCGCCGCATCACCGATGCGTGGTTATATGGGGTGTTTTCATAAGAGTCGCGCAGGTCAGAATGGGCGTCCAGCTGCAGCACCGAGAGACTGTCGCCGTATTTTTCCTTCACAGCCTTAACCGGAGCCGAGGTAATACTATGTTCTCCGCCCAGCATGACGGGAAATTTGCCATCGGCAAGAACTGCCCTTACCGCGTTTTCGATATTCTGCAATGTCGCTGCCGGTCCCTGCATGTCGGGTTCGAGCTCCGGCAGAGTGTGAACTCCGCTGTTTAACGGTTCGCACTGCAGATCAAGATCATAAAGCTCTACCTGGCGTGAAGCGGTAAGAATCGCAAACGGGCCTTCGCGTGTGCCAGCCCGATAAGAAGTCGTGCTGTCGTATGGAACCGGTATGATAACGGCATGCGCATCTTCGTAAGTGCTGTCTTCTTCTGCCAGCCCCAGGAAATTGTATCCAGCCTTGAAATGAATGTTGTCGAGACTCATGCTTCAGCTCCCGCCTTCAAATATTTTTTGCATAATAGCACAAATCAACACGGGCAGAAACTTTCAGAAAAGCTATAATGCAACGCTAGTCATATCTTTGCCAGCAGCCGATCAAGCTGCGAAGCGAAAGCCTGACAAGCTTTCTTGTCGTAGGGTGGCGGCCCGCCGGTTGTGGCGCCTGATTTGCGTAATGTATCCATGAAATCTCTTACAAAAAGCCGCTCTTTGATGTTTTCTTCGCTGTAGAGGTGACCACGCGGGTCAATTGCCAAGGCACCTTTGGCGACCACTGCAGCCGCCAGTGGAATATCCGCAGTTACGACAATATCACCTGCCTCGACCAGTTCAACAATTATTGCATCAGCCTCATCAAAGCCCTGCTCGGCCAGTTTAAAGCTGATAAACTCAGAATCCGGCATGCGTAAAAGCTTATTGGCAATAAAAGTTGTTTTTAGCCTGACGCGTTGAGCAGCACGAAAGAGAATGTCACGGGCTGCACCTGGCAAAGCATCGGCATCCACAAGGATTTTTGCACGATCTTTCCAGATATCAACCATAACTACGCGATCTTCACCAAGATGACTGTCCGGGCAGGCAAAAATAATTATCAAAGGCTCACTGCCTGTGCTGACCAGTTGGTGAGCATAACCTTCCGGAACTATGAACAGGTCGCCGGCAACAACAGGCAACGAATGTCGATTCATCAGCTTCGCCTCAGAACCAGACATGGTTGTTGGCCCAGAATACAGAGTTCCACAGCCAGATATTATTTCGTAAACTTCGAGTCCGACCCCATGCACATGACAGGCAACTTTGTCAGAAATTTCGGCAACATGCAGCCGCCAGGATCCATCGCCAGCCAGCTGCGCGTGCCTGATTTTTGCTGTCAGATCAGGCTCAGCTCCGGCAAGAGCTTGCCGCCACGTTGTTTCTGTGACGCCAAAATCGCTGCCAGGAGGCATTTTAGCAATTGGGGCGTCTTTTGCAATTTGCGCCAACGCCTGAGAGTATAAGTTCTTTGCCTGTGAGGCCGTTTTCATCACGAATCTCCGATCTATATGAGGTCACCAGCAATATAGCAGAACCACTTTTCCTGATTTTATTTTCCATGAGTTAAGCTATTGGCGATAGTTTTCAATTCACTTTACGTGAAGATTTAATGACCTGCAAACTACTTCCACTTTAATTCTCTTAAGCAAAGACTGGAAATGCCTTAGCGTCGAGTGGGTGTGCGAATGCTTATCTTCAGAAGCTTCTCAAGTGTCTGCCGGCATTCATTGCAGAGATATTCCGGTTTTTCGTCGTGTTCAGCCAATGTTTTTGGAAAAACCCGGGCACATTCTGGAAAAGAGCAACGCACCATGCCATTTAACAGGCCAAACACCGAGAGAAACTGCTTGAAAAGGCGGGATACCAGTCTTTTTCGGTTTTGCGGTTCATTGTTAAAATCACCTGTGAAGCGTTTGTATGAAATTATTGCCTGGGCATGAGGATTCGTACCGGCAAAAACAAAGTTGGTGTTTTCGATATACAGATCATATTCTGTTATGCCTACCAGCAGCCAATTTTTGTTTCTAAAAGGCTTGGCCATCTCGATAAGGTAATCGCGGAGAGTGTCGTATTTCCATTGCTGAGCGCGCGTCTTTGCGAGAGCCATGTTTTTTTTGAAATCTTCGGCAGCAGTAGAGTTGTTTTGCTCAAGAAACTGCGTCAGAGTTTGAACGAACAGCTCATTATCTACCTTTAACTGTGAAACATTAATCTTTTTTGTGCGCAGATAGGCGCCGACATCTGGTAAAGCCAGAATACTGCTACGCATTTTGTTTATTTCAGAAGTAAAAAGACTGCGGTCAGCCTCTGGTGGGTTGCTCAATTCGCTGAATACCACAACTTCAAGACCAAGATAATCGGTAATTTTTTGTTGCAGCTCTTTTAACAAAATCCTGTCTACTTTTCCGATTGCTACCAGCACTACGGTTGGCGAAGCAAAATCGATTTTTTCGATGGGTTTAAATGGTGCAACATCCTTTTTGCCAAGTATGTTTAAAACCAGTTTAACCGGTTCAGGATCTTCAGACTTTTCATAGACAATTCGCGCTCGATCAATCGCTGCAGCATTTGAATCCTGCTTTGCTAAAATCAGTGCCAGTTTTGCCTGATAGAGGTAATTGAAGGGAGCCAGGGCTAATCCTGACTCAATATACTTCTTTGCCTCAAGCTGCCGATCGTTGGTCCAGAGGTAGTCAACATATTTCCAGATCAGGCTAACATCGCTGCCGGCAATTACGTTGTTGGGATTAGTCATAACCGATTCAGCAGCGGCTTTTAGCGGCGTTTCGACGGCATTAACCGCGTCGCCCGTGTTAAAAGCGGCAGCCACAAATGGCAGCGCACAGCAAGCCAGAAGAACCATACAAAAAACCTGCAATTTTGGCATCTTCATCAACCACCCTCACTTATTCTACAATTAAAACCAACCTCAAGCAGAAGGGTAACAAATCGGCCAGGTTTATGCGACCAAAAGCTATGTGGCATTAAAAGCATATTGACACTCCTAAAATGATCGTTTACGCTTGAGCCGTGAAAAAGCAATCTTCTAGCCGCCTGCTCCTTTTTTTGCTCAGTTGCCTGACCGCCATATTTGCCTATATGGCGCTTTCTTCACCGCCATATATTTTTGTGGCAATGGGTCTGACATTCGGCGTCAGCATTCTCAGGGCTTATCAACGGGGAATAGTAAAAGAATCCTTGGCGGTCTTGCGCATAGTAGGTATGCTAGCTCTAGCATGGTTTTTGGCAGAGTCGGTCGGTAAAGTTCTGAGGTTGCCAGGCTTTTTGGCGACACTTGCCGGCTTTTATTTAACATTTTTTATCGGTTTTCTGGTGTCAGGCAAGTTAATCAGCTGGTTCAGCTCAGACGAGGAACCCTCAATACCAGAAAAGTTGCTGGGCGGACTCATTGGTGGATTTGAGGGAATTATTGTTGCGTGGATTCTGCTGTTGGCACTTTGTGCGATGCCAAATTCAAAAATGGCCAACTACTACCCCGAGTTTTTTTCGCAGTTTACCGGTCCGATCGATAAAATGCTGGCGCCAGTGTTACCTGAACAGGCTAATAATGCGGTTTATATGATGAAATCTGCACAAAAAATCGCCAAAAACTTTGACCCCGAAAAAGTTGATCGTGTCGCGTTGCAGGAGATTTTTACGCCGCTGGTTGAAATGCCGGAAATTATGGCTATTCAACAAGACGAGAGCCTCAGAGAACTGGTAGAAAAAAAAGATTTCAGGGCGTTGCTAAATCACCCGACCTTGCGCAATCTTCTTGAAAGCAAAGAGGTGCAGGAAAAGCTGAAAAATATGGACTGGAAAAGACTTGAGCGCGCTCTTTCCCCTGAACACTGATTTAATCTGCCTTGATTACGGGCCGGCGATGTGCTTGGAAACTACTTCTCCGTTAGACCGCTTTAAGCGGACAAACCCGGTTACCCCGAGAGCTTTGCTGTTTGATTGAATGTCCCAGAATTCACCGTTTTCACGAACACTTATGTCGTTTGTCGGCCAATTTTCCTGAGTGAATATCTTTTCAGCGATACTTTCGGCTTCAGCTTTTGAGACTCCGGTCGCCGTAGTCTTTGCTTCCTTAATCTCAATTTTCACCCATTCTGAGCGCAGATCGACCTGTTCGACATCTGCCAGATTCAGGCGATTAGCCTGAATAAGAGGCTCATTTTTTTGCCAGAATTCATTCTCCAGACGAGAATTCCAGTAGTCGAGATCGTATGCTCCATACCACCTGCACTCATGATTGGCAACAGTGGAGTATCGAATCATGAGGTAATAGATTCCAGGTTTCTGAATAGTGAAACAATTAGTCAGAGCGATTGCATCTGGAAACAATTCAACCGCTTTTCCCGGCTCAACTTCAAAAAATGCGCTTGCCTCCAGTGGGTTAACCGTTTTACATGCAATAGTTTTGTTAAAGCCAGTCTTAAGTCCCTGTTCATTTTTAAGTTCAATGACACACATGGGATATCTGATTCCATGGGTGGAACCGTCCTGAGCTTTTACCAGAGTCAACTTCTTGTTGGAGTTATTTTTAATCGTTGCCTGAATTGTGATCAGCTCCTCAGGCGAGTATTCAACTTTATTCGTGGATAAGGAAAGTGAAAGAATGTCTCCTTGCACGGGTTTACCCATTGCTTCAGTTTCGTAATAAGCTGTGGGTTTAAAGTTTATGAAGTTCCAGGAAAAATCTGTAAAGAGGTTATTCGCGCGGCATTTTTTCTCAAGATCATTCAAATAGCCAATAATAACAGGTTTGGGGCCAGATATTCTCGCGCTCGCCCAGTTGGCATTTCCGCCGTCAAAATCTATATCTACTAATACGTCTTTCAAAGAATATAGGCGATTTCCGATTGTACCCACAGTGTTGTCGAGCCTGAAGAAATCCGTCAAGGATTGCGGGGCCAAAAATTTTATCTGGAAGGCAAGGCCGGCGTTTCCTTCTGGTCCATCAAAATACAGCCGATCTGAAACAACCAGCGGATGGGGCAGATCGCGAGTTTCTGCGCCAGAAAGGATTGAAGTTGAGTAGAAAAAAAAGAACATCATAAAAATCAGACACAGCCTGTATTGGTATATTCCTTTACTGCTAATGAGTTCCTGGATTATTGCAGAATTCATGATTCTCTCCCTGCTTTTAAGATTACTCTTTTTAATATAACGAAGATGCGAACCCTCGGATTTTAACATTTGAGCCATTCGTTAACAATAATAAGGCGATGCATGCTTTGGTGCGTAGACTGGACTATTCGGCCAAAAGCAAAACTCCGCCAGTGACATTCCGGGCGGAGTTTCAATTATTGGTTAGCTACTGAGGCTAAAAGAACTACTTGGACTCTTTCTTTACCTTTTTGGCTTCTTTTTTTTCTTTTGGCGTCTTGGTCGGTTGCTTCTTTACTTCTTTCTTTACCTTTTGCTCTTTGTTACCCATATTGTCTCTCCTGATGATTAGTCGATGTTAACCCGGGAACCGGGTCACGTATTACGGCTGAAAGAACCAGCCATTTTCAATATACATTATACCAATGAATTTGCGCAATAGACAGAGCTTTTCGACAGTTATAATCCATTTATGATCCGGTACAGGGTTTTACAAAGAATCAAGCCGGTAATTTAGCCTTAACCGCCATTGAAGCCAGAATCTAAAGCCTTAGAGAAGTATGCGCCACGATTAAACAAGCATTATTCTGGCAGTTCCTTGAGATATTGATATGAGGTTTGCCATTGCTGTTTCTGCCGTGCTTCATATGATTAATCAGTATAGAATAGCATGAGGTGCTTGTGGTGTCATATCCGTGTGTTTTTTTCTGTTCGCCAGGGAGAGAGGTTTCAGGAAGTGGAGTTTCACAGAGATTGAAGCTAGAATCCAGAAGACAGGCTTGGATAAATGATTCAAAGACCGAATCTAGACGCCAAATTACAGTATGTTCTGGCAAAACTTAATTGTGAAAATAAAAAAGTGTCACAAATATCAAATTATGCGAGTCTTGTAATTAGAGCTAATTTATTCGGGAGGTATTTATGAAAAAGATTCTTATATTACTATCCGTATTCGCTCTTCTTATCGTTACCACGGGTCATGCTCAGGACTATCAAGGCGTATACAACCATCTAAATCGGTTGTGCCATATGTATCTTGGCCGTGGCGATCTGCCAGAACTGCAGACATGGGTTTATCAAATCGTAAAGGGCCAGGTTAGAATGGAAGAAGTTGTCAGCGGTATAATAAATAGTAAAGAGGCTAATGACAGGCGTGCATCATTGATTGCAAGCGATACTGCTACAACTACCGACGAAACATCCACGACCGAAGATACGACTGCAACAGACACTGCCGCAGTGGCATGGCCTCCGAGACCGCCACTTCCTCCCGGCCTCGGATTCTTCCCCGGACCAGGTTTTGCCCCAGCGGTTGTGCTCCTTCCCCCCCCAGGTCCCCATCCCGGCACAGGATTGCCCATTAGTCCAGTTGAAGGCCTTGGGCAATAAAAACAAGTAAATTGATAGTAAAAAAGTCTGGTTGCCTCGCTAGTTTGAAGAAGCTTCGAGCGGCCAGGCTTTTTTATTATAAACAGATTTTAATTTCATATTTGCAAATACCGGAAAGAAATAGGTGGAGAAACTTTGTGCCGGCCCATATCTTTGATCAGAATTTAATCGCCCAGCTTCAAGAGAGATTTTAAATCCGATGTTTCCTGGCATACTGGCAGTATCGCCAGATTCGCCTTGAAGCAGATCCAGAGAAAACAATTTACATCTATCTTTTAAGAGGAATATACTACGGGTCTCGTCTTCGCGCTTAAGACTCCCGGCTGCAGAATCAAAGTGATAGACAATTTTCTGCAGCTTATCATTATGTCTGCGATAAAAAGAGAACTCTGTTTTTTCTTCATTGACTTTCAAATATTCGGACCAGTTTTTGCAGTCACCGTCGAGAAAGTCTGAATTACAAATATCCTCATTCAGGTAGCGAAAAACCTGCCATACTTCAGCAACATTTTCAGCTTTTTCAATAATGCGCAGATAACTTCTTGAATACTGAAAAAGAAAACGATAGAATCCAAGCATAAATAAGGATGCAATTGAGAGGGCTACAAGGATTTCGACCAGTGAAAAGCCTTTTGCTTTTTTCATCTCCCACCTCGTTTGTTACTGCGTTCTTTTCTCCAGTGAAATGAAAAAGGTGAATTGGCTTCAACTACTGTAATTATATCGTAGACAGTTTCTGCCTTTTCGTTTTCAGAAATTTCAATTACTCTGACAAAATTATCAGGAGCTGAGGAATAGCAGATTGATCTGGAGTGATTATCATCAGAAAGAAAATCGGATTTTCCACTTTCTGATGGGAAATTAAGAAATTTTCCGCCCTCCTGACCTTCGATATCAAGCGTCTGTAACTGATCTATAAGTTCGCAATTGCATGAGTAAACAAGTGATCTGGTCTCAATGTTTTTTACATTGTCGATACTCATTGAATATATACCTATTACAGGCAAACTAGCTATTGCAAAGCATGCGACTACCATAATGATTTCGATCAGGGTAACGCCTTTTCTGGCAAACCAGTTACTCATCTGATTGTCTCCTGGCTCCATTCAGAATAACTATCTGAAAAAATGACGGAATAGAGACTAGTTCTCTTACTTTGATTTTCCTGATTGGTTGGATCAAAATAGTCTGCAAATGTTATGCAGCCGCCCTTGCGCCAGTCAGAGGGCTTCAGGGTGTTGACGGCAACAGTTCCAAAAATTCTTACGCTACTGCTTTTGGGGGCTATGACGGTACCTCCCAGTGCTATAAGGCTGGAGTATATGGGCTCATTGTCAGCCTCTAGGACTATGTCACCGGTCAGCGAAATTAAAGATACCGGCCCGTCGATCTCGGGTTTTGGAATTCCACCTTTAACTTTGATGTTTTTGCGACAGCACAGAACTCCTGGAGAACGTAATTTTAATGAGGCTGGCAATTCAAGATCATCACTGTTTACAAAAATTGTTTGCCCGCGTAGATTTAGAGTGTTATCAGTCAGATTGTGTTTGAAAAACTCTTCAGAATTATCGTATGTTTCGGTAAAGCGTCCAGAAAAAAGCTTTTCAGCAGTAAGCTCATGCAAATTTATACTTTCCGGGGCTTCTGCATCAGGAAAATTGAATTTAAACTGTTTGCCGCTAACAAGGTAGTCAGAATTTCCGGCAGCTTCAGAAATGCCACCCTGTTCTTCAAAACGCTGCTTAGGTGGAATAGTCATTTCCTGATTTGATAAGTAGTCGAATATTTGATTATATGGCTCACCGATTAACTGGCAGGCATAAGAAGAGTAGTTTGCTCTGCTGCCAAACAGTTTCTCAAGCGTAATTCCAGAGTCAATCTGCAGACTTTCTCCGCCAGTGTTTGGTGAAAAAATTCCTGGGAGTGGTATCAAATCCCAAAAGCTGACATTTGCTCCAGAGACTGCGTAATCAACTGGTGACATTAACAGTACCAACAAGCCATCAATGGTGTCGTCATTATCAAAATCAACTACAATGGCAGAGTAATATGGAAAAACACTGAGAATTTGCCCAATAAGAATTCCCGGAGAAGGGTTGTTCATTGTTCCGCTGAGATGAAGAAAACTTGAATTCATAGTTCTGGGCGAGTTTCCTGCAAAAAACGAATCCAATGTACCATAGGGATTCATGTTTGTGCCTTTTGAATCTTGATCATAAAATCCACCAAAAGTTGCCTGAATTTTTAGCGAAGCCTTTTTCGAGCCATTATTAAAGGAAATCCCTGCTGAAAATCCACTTGGCAAATTCCTAATAAGAAATTTTGGAAATGATTTTTCAGAAAGATTCTCCGGATAGAAGTGAAATACTTCGCCGGTATTAACATCACTTCCGGATGTAAGATGCAGCTCAATCGTCTTATCACCACCAAGAAAAATCATACCGTTCTTTTTTAAATCAAGAGAGCTTGCTTTGCTTGAATTGTTGACAATTAACGGAGCCTCAACCCCAATAAGGGTGTCGTCTGGTGGTAAAAGACTGCCGTCTGACCTGTTCCTAAGACAGTTATAGCCTTTTGATGTTTCGTTAGTCGCCTCAGGTTGTTTGATGAAAAGAGAAAATCTCGACAAGACTGGCAGGGCCATGCAGTTACATGTTGCTTCACGTAAAAAACGGTAACTCTTACGCATCTTGCTCCAGAGTCCACGGCCAGTAGTAAGCTCAAAGCTAAGATGTATCTGAAATGCTTTTTCCTTTGAGTCACGCCAGAAAGAGGGAGTTAGCTGCCGAGGTGACTGCAAAATCAGAGAAAAATTGCTTAAAGTGATAGATGGACCATTATCAGGACTCAAGAATTCAAGTTTCAGAGAAATATCATTTTCAATATTAATAGGGAAATTGCTGGCGGCGGTTTCTACTACTTTTATAAAAAGGGCACTTTCCGGATTAGCCAGTTCTGCTCCAAGTTTATTGAAAACCCGATCGGCAATCTCTCTGCTGCTAAGATCCATAAGCATCGAATGCGAGTGTGAAAAAACCTGGTTGTTCTTTTCTGCCATGGTTGAATGCAAAGAAAAAGACAGAATGCCAAGAACGAGAAAAACGGCAATCATTATGAGAAATATAATGCTGCCTTTTTTGTCGGTAGACTTGATTTTACGCATCAGTTTCCATTTTCCGAGTCTTTCAGATAAGGCGGTCGCAGATGACCGGGCCAATACAATGGCGGAATCGATTTTCCTTCCGGTCCTAATATTATAGGCAACTTACCCGGTCCAGCGATAATTTTACCACCGATATCGTTAGCATACTTTTCAAGAAGTCCAACGGCTTCAATTAATCTGAGCGGAATAAGAGTTCTGGGTGGTTCGATATGATTGCCTTCACTGTCAAGTATTTCCAATTTTCCATTCTCGCCTGGTTTGGTGCTGCCGCCAATTGATGCAGCAAACTTTTTAATTCTTGCGTCGATTTCGTCAGATGTAAGAAATAATCTTCGCTTTGTATCTGGTATTGAGGCTCCAAGGGCTTCTACAGAATTAGCTGAAGGTTTTTCACCATTTGGATAATCCTCACCTTTTATGAAAGCCGTTGTAATTTTGCGATAGTCTGTGAGTGAAATAAGCTCATGTCTGGATGGAATATATTCAGAAATTGCCAGTTGGCCGTTATTATCTTTGTCGTGATTCGAAAAATATTGATCAGCAGAGATGGAAATCGGAAATTTTCCGGCTTCGCAAAGACTTGTAAATTGTGCCTGGCTCATCATGCCTTCAGGCCTACCCACAGTTTTTATGAAGATTTTGGCCAGAGAATCTGTAAAATCTATGAGAGCAAAATTTGTATACTTCGGATAGTCGCTTAATTCAATTGTTTCTTTCGTAGTCTGTGGGTTTTCAAGAACAAGATCACCAGAATTTTCAAATTTGTCGGTTGTCTCAGATTGCTGTTGCAGGCGTATTACCGGGGAACTGTCTTCGGCGTGGAGTTTACCTCCACCTGCTGAAAAAAACTGCGGAGTAAAGCACAAAGCAAGAAGCATACATAATACTGGCCTTTGCATCTTTTTTGTTGCAAACATTTTATACACCTTTCTGGTAAGCTCATCTGCTTCATCAGATTATTTAGATTGCAGATTAATGGCTATGCCTAAGACAAAAGACCGGTATAAGCAAAAGTATGCGACATAGAATTATCTATGACAATCTTTCCACTCAATTTGCCTGAAACTGTTACCGCAAAATACTGTTATGTGACAAATCATTGAACTCAAGAATAAGTTTCACACTGCATCTCTGCTGCTTTATCATTAATCACCATATTTTTCGCTGAAGGAATTCTATTCCCCTAGTCCTGCCGCGGGATTTTCGTGCATCTGGATGGTTTTCTGAATTCCGGTTTGCCAGATGAAATTTCGTTGTTGTGGGTTGACCGGACCAACATTGGTGTTTCCCTGTTTGGTTACGATATTCGAATATCCTTCGATGGTGCCTCCAGACATGATATGCTGGGTGGCGTTGCGATAATCAGCTTCAGTTGCAGCCGCTCCGGTGGTGTTTTGAATCGTTTCAGACATTTTTGTCTGTGCTTCTTCACTGGTGACGCAAATCCCCCGGAGACTTTGCAAGCTTCCGCCATTGGCCAAATGGTTCAAGCCGTCACGCATTTCGGTTTCAGTCGGAGCGCGCCCGAGGGTTTGTCCGATGGTTGTAGCTACTGCCGCCGGGGCCATTGCTTTGCGTTGCGCTTCCGCGGTCTGAACCTGATTTATCATGATAGCGTTTATGATTGCGGCATTGTCTGCCAGGACTATCCCAGAAAGGCTTCCAAGAACGAACCCAAGAACCAGAATACTGATTGTCTGCTTTTTCATGTTGAACTCTCCTTGTAAATTTTTTGAATTTCGGATTCAGTTATTATGACAGGCAAATCAAAAATTATGTGACAAGAAATTTTAAAAAAATGAAAATACTTTGAGTGCTCTGAGACTTTTGCAAGAATCGCATTTAAATGAGAAAACCTTCAAAATGCTTTGTCTATTGTTCTGTTGCATCTTTTTGTGTCTCAAAATTCTTTGCTTGGGTTGCAAAATATCAGGCGGAACGAAGAATTGCCAGATCTCTTTCAGCAGTCTACTTTGAAGGCAAAGACTTTTCAACCCCGCGACCTGAATTCCCGGATAAAAAATCAAGTTATGACTTCATGCATGGAGCGGAATTCAATTTCATTCCGAACCGAAAGGGAAATCCTTCTCTACTCAGCGCCCCTCGTCAGATAATTGACACCCTTTGTTTCAGTATGCTATATTAGCCGCAAAGAATGTATCTGTGGCTAAGGAAGCGGGTTTTTGAGCCTTTAAGGCAAGGATGAGCTGATGCTTGACAAAGAAATTATCGAAAATCTCCAGCTTCCTTTTGCTTCGTTTCGACTTTTTGCACTTGAACAGGCGATAAAGACAGGAAATACCAAAGAACTCCTTGCTTTGCTTGGCCAGTTGTCTAACTCAGAAGACAGTTCTGAATGCCAGGTTCTTTTGCCTTATGCTATAACAGCAGTCAAAAACCGATTAGCCGGAGCCAAAGACACCAGTTTTAATGCAAACGACAGTTCAAATCTTTCTCAGGCTTTTGCTGACGCATCTGGTGAAGATCAGATTGCGATATTAATCGGGCCAGCCCTTTCAGATATTGCAGATCATGTAAAACATGTTGCAGAATGGCTTAAGGCGGCAAGAAATGATGCTGTGGCAGCTTTGGTTCTCTCAACTTTTTCACGCGTATGGCCTGATAGCGAATTAGGTGCACTTAAACCTTTACTGTTTTCTGAGAGTCTCAGTATCAGAATGAACGCTTTGCAGATTCTAATTCAAAAATCTCCAACATTAATTACCAGCAATCTACCTGAATTATTAATCAGTAACGATCCTCGATTTCGAGCACTGGCAATCAGAGGGCTTGCTTCTATCGATATGGATGAAGCTTTAGCTCACTTCGATTTTTTATTGAATTCAGCTTCTTCAGAAAAAAAACTTTCGGCATTGCAGATCAGTATTCATCTTCCCTTCGCCAGGGTATGCCCATGTCTGGTTAAATTTATGGCAATCGAACAGGACAAATCGCTGTTAGCGAAAGCAGGCGTTCTGTTGGCGAGCAACCCCGATCCGGATGTACCATTCAGATTATGGGAAATAGCCATGCACTCTTCTTTTAACAAACAGGAAATTATTAAGAAGATTATCCAGTCTGTTTGTGACGAAATAAAGATCACCAGAATGCTGAACGGAAAAGAAGATGCTTATATGCTTCGCCTGCAGCGCTGGATATACCGCTATGGCGCCGCGACTCTGCTCCGAGAATACATAGACCTTTTGCCTGGAGCTTCTAATCGTCAGGCTCTAGAAATGGAAATCCGCTTAAAAAAATTACTGAAGAATGATGGAGTTCGCGAGGTTTTTGTTGAAGCCCAAAACTGGTCGGTTTCAGAGAAAGCCCTGAGTTTTATCAAAAACCTGGTTCAGACAGAATCAGAAACTGTTACTGAAGATAAATCTGCTAAGAATTTTTGCGAACTGTCTGTTGACGAACAGATTCGCTATGTGACATTGATAGATGATCCTGAAAAAACAGATGCCGCAGAAGTTTTGCTGAAAATCATGCAGAACATAATGACTGAACCAGATTTGTCGGCAACAGCATTTAGATCGGCGTTAAGAATGGGACGTAGTGATTTTGTTGAGGTTGCCAGAACAGCATTGAGTTCAGATAATCCAAATCTTCAATCGGCTGCTCTGGAATACATGGCAGAGTTTGCTACTGATGAGCTTTTTATAAAGCTTGGGCAATATCTGAAATCTTTAGACCTGCGCGTAAAAAGAACTGCACTACGTGTCTTGAAAAAGCAAGATCAGGATCAGGCAGTATCCTCGTTAAAAGCTATGCTGTCGCAAAATGATATGCAGCAATATCACTCAGCCATTGCCTGTATGATTCATTTTCCGTTTTCTTCGGTCAGGCCATTATTGCTGGAATTTTTGCAGAATTTTCAGAGTCCGGATTTGTTAAGTGCTGGCTTATGTCTTTTTCAGGCAAATCCTGATCCAGAAAGTCTTTACTTGCTGTTTAGACTCCAGCAGCAGATAGAATATGATGGTAAAACCCTTGTCGGTGAGGTATTAGATTCTGTTGCCGAATCTCTGAGAATAGATAGACGGCTTGGTGAAAATTTTTCCATGGACACCGCGAAACTGGAATGGCAGAAACGATATCGGCAAGAACTGGAAAAACAAAGAACTCCAGCGCCTTATTCTCTCCAAATGACTTTTCCAGAGACATTGAGCGCATTTAAAAAATCCTCCATGGATTTTGTCAATGAGCTTTATGATAGATATAAAGGCGCGTTTAATATTTATTTTGTCGTTGTCGCAATTCTTTTTATTGTCGCCGGGATTAGACTTTACTGGCCTGTTTCGTCTGATCAAAACAAGATTAGAGCCGGAGCAATAGCACAAAACAGCTTGATAATAGATGGAACGGTTACTATGATTGACAGCAAAGGCGAAAAGATTTTTCTTGATGACACAGCAGGAAAGCAGCATGTGGTCCTTGCGGCACGAGGAACATGGAAGAAGAACCTGAAAAATACCAGATTAAAGCTTAAAGTGACTCCGTTTCGAATTAATCAGACTGGACTGATAATCTCTCAGTTTCAGGCATTTGAAGAATAATAAGGCAGGGAATATTATGAATTTCAGTATTGTTCATGAGCAGAATGAAGATGTAGGCATAATGGTAATAAGCGGATATTTTTCGTCTGAAGCCGGCGAAATGCTTTCGCAACAGATCGAAGAATTACTGCGCAACGGGACCATCAAATTTATTTTTGATTTTGCCGCCTGCACTTCGGTTAATAGTCCTGGAGCAGCCTCGATTCTTGACATTACTCTTCGCATCCATGATGACTTTCGAGGAAAAGTTTTCATTACAAGTCTCAGAGCACTGATGAAAAATTTGTTTGAGATGGTTGGAATTTTTCCTCTTGCAGGTTCTGCCGAAAAGATTGAAGCGGCATTGATAGAACTTGCATAAAAAAGATGTCACAAACAAGCGGATTTGTCAGACTAAGTAATTAATCCATTTTTATACAGGAGGCTACCATGAACATGAAATCTTTGGGGAAAGCTCGTCCAGTGCTGTTTTTAGCCATAATGCTGATTGTGTCTATTTCTTTGACTGGTTGCAGCGAAGTCATTGAAGGCATTATGAAGATCTTTGAAGGTGTTAAACAGATTGGTACTGCGATTTTTGGTGGTGGCAGTAAAGACAAAGCAACAACAGACAAAGCAACAACAGACAAAGCAACAACAGACACAAAGAAAACTGATGATGCAAAAGCAGAAGCTGACGCTAAAAAAGTGAAAGAAGATGCTGCTGCTAAGAAGGCAAAGGAAGATGCTGCTGCTAAAAAGGCGGAAGAAGATGCTGCTGCTAAAAAGGCAGAAGAAGATAATAATCGGGACCTTAAGGTGCCTCAAAACCCCGATGGTTCATATGACATCTAATCATAAGATGAGCATTTTGGTGTTGGAGAACTAAGAAGCGCAAATGTAGATTTTACGACAACGTTTTATGATATCAGTGCAATAAATGAAATTAATCAAACAGCCAATTAATTCTTCACAGAATAGGCAGGGAATGATACTGCTTATATTTCTCTGCGCTATTCTGGCATTGGCTGTTTTAACCACTTATTTCATGTTTGTTACCTCAAACGCCCAGCTACAGACAAACGTATTGAGGATGAAAAGCAGTTGTCAATTTCTGGTTGAAAATGCCGTTGAAGAGGCATACAGCAGACTCGCCAAGGCGACCAGACGGCCAGATTCACCTGAATTCAAATGGTTTGTGCAGAATCCATCTTCAGACTTACCCATCAACACGCCGTTAACCACAAAAGTTGCCTCTCAAGTTGCTCCGGGAGCGGACTGCTCGATAACGGTTAATGCCAGAATCATTGAAAAACGTAATATTTCCAGCCGTGGCAAAGAATATTCAGATGACTTAGAGGGATTGGGAAGCGTTGAATTAAATGCTGTTGTCACCCTGGAATCAAGAATGGCTGGCAAAACTGTGCGCCATGCGATCAGTCACCATGATTTTAGAGTGGCCAGTATTATTAACAAGAGAGACAATCACAAAAACCGCGAGCGCTATGCAAACAATTTCATCTGCGATTACATATTGTTTATCAGAGATGGGGTTCAGGAATTTGTTGACAGTGATGGAAAGCTATTAAACCGTGCTGAGCCAATATTCAATCTGCATGTTGATTTAGACCCATGGAAAAACACCAGATTGCCCATCGAGCAGCTTGGAAAAGTCTTTTTTGGCGACAGTTCAAATGATGGCAAGCTAAAATATGTTTTTCTGAACACCAACGATGCTACATTCAAAACTATAGTGCCAAACCTTGGGGTTAACAGGGTCGCAGACAAAGCCCATTGTTTAAAGCTTTTTCCGACGCTGGAAGAACAGGCAGACAAACTCGATGGCCTCGTAGGATATTATATGGGCAACTCTCTTCCAGCCAAGGGCAAACATCTTCTTCAAGCTGCCGGATTTACACCTGCTCAAGTTGAAAAACTGCAGAATCGTTCGCGAAAGCTTGCAGAAGCTCAATTTGCCAGCGAGCTTGAGAAGAATCTCGAACCGGGTATGGATATCTTTCCTCCCGGCGCTGGTCGAGGATTTCCGCTGGAATATGCAGCGAGTCTTCTTGAGGGAGATATCCGGCAGAGATTTTTTTATGCAGTTCATTTTTTCCTTGATTTTATGAACATTTCTGACCAGGAATATGTCGTAGAATTGAATAATAAAACCAAGCATGACCTTGATGGTCATTTTCCAGTAGTTGAAGTGAGTGACCCATCTGCAATGGGTGATTTTACTGCATTTTATGAAGAATTTCCCAGGCTGGATGACGAATGGATTCAGGCAGGTAATTATTCGATACGCGGTAAATACGAAGACTGGTTCAGTTTATATCACTATGAAAATGCTATGGCACCAGAAAAGATTAATCAAAAATACCGTAGTGAAAAACCTGATATTCTGGGAGAAGTTGTTTCGCCGGCATTTTATACTCTGAACCACGAAAAATGTGAGTCGATCAAAAACACGCTTCCGTTGCAACATTTTGAATTATATTTCTATACATTTAATAACCCAAAATCCTTTTATTCCTCTCACCTTCTTAGAAAAGAAGGCAGTGAACTGGTTCTGTCTCTCAATGGTAATGTTCTTATTCTCGGCAACCAGCTCATAGCGCTTGGTGGACCTGATTATAGTGCAATAAGAATTGAAGGCCGCGGAAGCATTGTTGCAGCAGGTGGATTTAAAATACTTTCGCCAATTCTGAAACGCGCGGATTTCGATACTCTGGTTCTTTTTGCTGCCGGAGAAGGAAGTTCCATTTCATTAGATGCCAGTCCTATAGAGGCGGGTCTGGTGGCCATGAATAAAGCGCTAGACGGTCGAATCTTAAATACGCAACCAGTAACGATAAAAGGCTTTTATGCCTGTGATAGAGTATTAAATATCTGGAGTGGCAGTGACTGGCCAACAAATCAGCAAATCGAACTTTTTTACGACCCAGCTTTCAAATCTCCTGTTGAAACACTTTATACTGTCGGAATCGCTAGAACGCCGGTGTTATACAGGATAACAGGAGGCGATGGATGAAAAGAGGATTTACGCTTATAGAAATATGCATCGGAATGCTTCTGCTGTCTCTAACTCTGCTCGGATTTTTACGAATAAACAGTTTTGCCAGTCATTCTGCCATGGATGCTTATTATAAATTCATGGCACAACAGCTTGCCAATGAGCCGATAGAAGTATTCAGAGCAATGGGCTATGAGAGAATTAAAAATTTAGACAAAAAACCATTGCCTGGATATCCGATTGGAACAACAGAATCGATCCAGGAAGAAGTATCTGGCGAACGCTACCCAGTAGAGACCTCTCTTTTCTCAAGAACAATAGAACTCGAGAAGGTTGAAGAAGATGGCGTAAAGGGTTTTCTCGTCAAAGTAAGTGTCTTTCCTTCCGGGAGCAATAAAATATCGGCGTGGTTGGTTCGACAGATGGTGAATGCTACTGGCCTGGTAATTGAAGAGGTAACCCAGTGAAGTCAGCCAATTTAAACCGTCGAGCTTTTACTCTGATAGAAATAATGATTGTAACAATTTGTGCAGCCATTTTGATTATTCCTGCCTTGGTTATTTTTTCTTCTGGAACTAAAACCTCTTTGCGCGGCATGGCCAGAGTTGATACCGTTCTGGAGGCCAGAATTATAATTGAGCAGGTACAGAGCGATTTAAAAGCTGCTTATCTTGAGTTTGGCGAAAAGAATAGTTTTCGCTTGGATTTTAACAATTATGTAAAAGACTCAGGGTCCTATCCATACATTGAATATCAGTTCTTTCGCTACCCTCAACAGGGTAATGCCGAAGATTTATTAAGGATTACCGACAAGGTTTCGCGGCGCCGGCTTAGTACGATCAATTATCGAGTTGAAGCTGGAGATAACAAAGATTTTCCTCAGCAGAAAACTTTGCGGCGAATTGAAGTTTTTCACCCGGGGCATCCACTGGCTGCGCAATATCCAAATGGCTTCGAGAAAGTTTTAAGTAAAAAAGTCAGTTTTTTCAGCATCAAGCCATATCAGGTAGAAGATGAGTATCAGACTTTGTATTCAATAACATTGCAACTGATAGACCTTGCTCCTGGCAAATCTGTTGAAATGGCTGAAACTACCGGAAAGCTTTCGGAAGGGAACTCGCAGATCAGTCTTGTCGATTTCTCGTCAGTTGTTTATCCTGAATTTTTAAAGAACCAGAATCATTATTACTATCATAATATGAACTGGTTTGATTCTCTGGAATCTTCGGAAGACTGATCTGTTATTGTTTTTGATTCGTTCACTTGCCAGAAAATATGCTCAGATAGAAGCTTTTCAGCAAGGGTTCTGGTAAAATGTTAAGACATGATTACCGAAAGTGAAATAATTGAAGATCTTGGCTCAAATACAACTGCCTTACGTATTTCAGCTATTGAAAGCGCAATTCGATTCGGCAGATCAGCGCGACTTTTGGATGTCTTAAAGGCGCACGAAAAGTCAGAACCTGATCCGAGTTGTCAGGAATTACTATTTCTGGCTGTTAAGAAGCTAACCGCTCTTCGAGACGACTCCAAAACAGAGGATACCTCTGATTGGCTGGAAATCTTTTGTTCACAGGAATTTCCAGGACTTTCTCCAGATAGAAAACTGGAAATTGTTGCCATGTTAAGTGAAAAGCAACGACAGGTTGCAGCGGATAAAGCATTCACAATGATCTTCGCAAACGAACCAGAAACTATTGTTGCACAGATCATTACCTTTTTTTCACCATACTGGGGAAAAGATAGACTTGGCAAATTGGTTCCATTGCTGAAGTCAAAAGATCTTTCGGTTCGATGCGCATGCGTTGAGGCCCTGTGCGATCATGCATCAGAGTTGATTCTGCCGAGACTGCCAAATCTGTTGTTGCACAATGATTCCAGAATTCAACTTCTGGCTGTAAAATTTTTGACCAGACTTGATCAGTTTGAAGCTATATCTTATCTGGAGCTTATTCTACTGGGCCCGGATTTAGAAAAAAAGGTCAGAGCATTAAGGTTGTGCATTTTCATCCCGTTTGACCAGGTCAAAAATCTATTAGTCGAATTTATTGCCAAAGAATCAAATGAAGAACTTATCAAGAGAGCCGGGCTGATTTTAATTAACAACCCAGATTGCGAAGTGCCTTTCAGGCTTACTGAAATTGCTGATGCGGCAACAGCAGAAAAATCTGTTTTAGTCAAAAAGTTGATTAAGGCAGCCTGTCAAAATCTTAGAGATTCTGGCGTTCTGGGCGACAATTTTAACAGTTATCTGGAAAAATTAAAAAATTGGCTCAAATGTAGAGAATTGAAGAAATGGGTTCAGCAGTGGATTTTTCTATTTGAAAATTCACCAGAAGAGAAGCAACCTGAATTATTGCTTCAGCTCAAAGATTTTGCTTCTGGAAAAGACAGTCAGGAAAGTTTGCGTGAAGCAATGGGCTGGTCATTAAAAGAGTCTACTTCAAAGGTTATTCTCAAAGCACTTGAAACAGAACCGGAATCCCCGAAAAATAATGACCAGCAAAGCTTGGAGTATTTTTCCACACTTGATGAAAGTGCTAAAATTCGATTTGTGCAGCTTTGGCCACAATCTGATTCGCATGAATTCGTCGAGTTTTCCAGGGCTTTCTGGTTGCATTCATGGTATACGCCGGATGTAGGAGCTGCATTTCTTAAAATGGCATTAAGCCTTAACCTGGACAATTATATTGAATTTGCGCGCACTTCTTTAAACTTGGCAAACGAAAATATTCAGGTCTCTTCCATAGCGTATCTGCTTAAGTTCGACTCTGATTACTTGGCCACTCAGCTTGGCAAATTTCTTTCGCGTTCTTCCTTAAAGATCAAGATGTCAGCCTTAGGTGCATTGCAAAAGATAGATAAAGAACAAGCCTTATCAACCCTTAAAGCCATGCTGTTTCAGAAAGATCTGACCGCACAAAAAGCAGCTTTAGCCTGTATGATTTATTTTGATTTTGCTGTAGTCAGGCCTGTTCTATCTGAATTTCTCGAAGCCAATAGAAATTCAGAAATATGGCATTCGGCATTGATTTTGTTGCAGGCAAATGTAGAGATAGAGAATTTGTATTGTCTCTTTAAATTGCGCAACAAAGCCAGTGCAGAGAACCTTTCCCTGGTTCTAGCAGCTGAAAAAGAGCTGTGCGAAAGACTCTTACAGGAAAAACTCATTGCCGCAGGCAATGTTGAAGCATTATACAACCAGTTCAAGTTGCGAGCTGAAAAGGAAAATATTTCAGACAAGAATCCTCCCGCTTATGCGTTAAAACGTGTAAAGTCTGGCTCTGAATCAATCGGTGCTGAAAACAACGGCAGAAAATTTTTAATAGTCTCAGGATTAGTAATATTTCTGGTAGTTTTGGGAATTGGTTTTTCAGGAAATCCTGAAGTAGAATATGGTTCGACAATTGTTGCCAAAGCATATTCCTCGCCGGTTCTTGAACGTAAAATATTCAGAGCTACGCTGGTGTCTCCTGGCTACAAAGATGGTTATCTGCATGTAACCAGCAATAATGTTCCGATTAAGATTTGTGCACCCTACGGAAAATTTGACTGGCTAAAACCAGGTGATGATGTTGAATTAACTGTTGCGATAACGAAACCAGATCTATCTACTTCGAGTCATACCTTGCTGTCTCTGTCTCGTATTGGCAGGCCATTACGCTGATTATACGACTATGCTGAGGTTCTTTCCAGAACGACTGCAGTAAAATCATCGGGCTGTGGTTCATTTGTCTTAAAGAATGGGTGCTCAAATATAATTTTGTTGCAGAATTTATCTATCTTTTCATTATTGAGTCGGATCAGATAATCGCTAAACTGAATAAAGGAATCAATTTCGCTGCTTTCTGGCATGGATTCAATTAAGCCGTCGGTATAAAATATCATTTTTTCATTTGGCTGCATCTGAAATTCATTCAGAGTAAATCTTAACTTTTCTCTCATACCGAGAGGTAATGATGGCTGAGTCTTGACCATTGTAAACTTTGCATCGTTGGTTAGAAGAATTGGATAAGTCTGCCCAAAATTTATTATACGAATTATATTAGTCTGAATATTTATTTCGGCAACACAACAGGTCATGAAAAGCTTCTTTCTCATCGTTTTAAAAATAGTCGTATTTAGAAGAATAAAAATTTCTTCTAGCTCAAGATTCTTTTGCATACCTACCAGAATAACTGATTTGGCCATTGCCATAACCAGGGCGGCAGGAATTCCATGACCGGTCACATCGCCTAAGATCACTATGAAACGGTTTTCATCAACAAGCATATAATCGAAATAATCTCCACCAAGATCAGAAGCCGGCTTAGACTGACCAAACACGCGATAGTTACCAGCTTCCAGTGTCGTTGTCGGAAACAATCTTTCCTGAACTACTTTGCCCATGCTACTTTCTTCAAGGCTTCCCATCATCTGATTGAAGACATTAGTAAGGTCACCCAGTTCATCTTTGGCCTGTGGCAACAACCGCAGATCAAGCTGTCTGGATTCAAGAGCCTGCATGCCTCTTTTAAGCTCTGAAACAGGAATAAGAAAAGTATCTGAAAGAGCAATTCCGATAAACACTGTAGTAAAGAAAATGAAAATCACTACTGAAAAGACCCATTCTTTTATGGAGGTTAAGTGCCGTTCGATTTCATTGACTGGGAACAACGCCATAAATGAAACTCCAGAAACATTTTTACCAGGGTGAACTGCTGCCAGATAAGATTGTCCTGAAATTTTCACCTGGGCAAAAAAGTCTACCTGTTGAATTTTTGCCCGATTGGCCAGGCCAGCCAGCTGGCTTGAAACCTCTTCTGAACCAGGATACCAGATAGCGGAATCATCTATTTTAGCAAAAATGCGAAATTTGCCATGCTGAAATGATTTTCGGCTCCTGATGATGGCTCGAGATAGATATTTTTTAACTAATAGCTCATATTTCTTGTTGAAGAAAATAAAGGCTGCAGGGTGATTGGGTTCTTTGAATACATCCCAATACCAGATATTCTTATGACTGGTTAATTGCACTGTGTGTAAAACATCAGGCTGTTCAACCAGTTTTTGCAAACCGACTTCTGGTGTGTCAAAAATCATTTCTGCTTGAAAATCTGGCCTTCTTATCTTTCCTTCGTTTTCCGTTGCCAGTCGCTCAGAAAGATACTTCTCGATGCAGACTCCTGAAAACGCACGTATCAGAGCAGACGAAACATTGTCTGCTCCAGAGGATGATAATATTTCTGAGCCATTCAGATTAATCAGCTTAAAATCAATTTTATCCATGTTCCAATTATCACTAACCAGTTCTTCTAAGACTTTTTTGGGATCTTGTCGCAATTTTGGTTCAGCGCAAATATTCCGCACATATTGTAAAAGTCGATTTTTTTCATCGTTGAAAGAACTGTCAAGATCTAACAGAGCTTCTCTGGCATTTTTTTGACAATCAGAAATCATGGCGGCACGACCATCTCTTATCGAAAGGTATGCAAGAAACAAGATGCTGATAGTCGGCAAAAATACTGCATACAGAAACAACGCCACCAGCTTGGCTGGAATAGGCATATAAAAAGATTTGCGTTGAATTATCCATCTGAAAATCAGCGTTAAAAGCAGAGTAAAGCCAAAAATCCAGATTGCTACAGCAGTGAGCACAAATTCTCTGGAAAAAACAGACTTGAGTTGTTTGCCGGCAATTATTTTGGCAGTAGAGGACTTAAGCATTACCCAGATAAAATCATTGTCAATTACGTAATCCTGTTGCTGATCCTCAAGCAAACGCCAGAGTCGACTGGCACGGTCAGGAGTCAGCCGCTTGTCGGTATAAATGTTATTGTCAGATGAATCCCTGATTGCGGTTTGAATTGGGTAATTCAGTGATTTTGAAAAAAGCTGGCTTATAAGTTTCTCTGGCGAAGGTATGTCCCAGACAATACATATCGTTCCGCCATTCATAGCTGGCATATTGATGTTCCAGAATATCAGGCCTGAGCGCCCGGAACAGTAAAATCGATATGATTCTCCAAGTCGATTTGCAATCAGCGAACCGATAAATTCCTTGCCAAAAAGCCCTTTAATAGCATTAAGAGATTTTCTGTAAGCCTGATAAACTTGTCCTCTTTTTTGAAGATCTCCAGGATAAATCCAATTGGTTGCAATAGCATCCCAGAGCCTGCTTATAAGAAATCTTGATCTTAGTTTGACATTTTCTGGAGTTAGAAGTTTCCCGTTTTGATCAAAACAGTAAAGGTCAAAATCAAAACCCCATTGTTGTTTTGCACTTTTGCTAAATGAAGTAAGTCGCTCAGGAGTTACTGGTCGCGAAAAAATCTGTCGATGTAAGCTGTTAAAGCGGGTGTTAATGTAATATTCAGGGTCAATCTGGCAAACAAGATCATTTAAAGAGTTTTTGATGCTTTCCAGAGCTTTATTCTGATTAACTTCATTCTCATTCTCCAGGTAATACCAGCCGAGAAAGCCAGATACAAGGAACGGAACTATACAGAATATGAATGAAAAAATTACAAATCTAAAATACGGACTGGTTGATCTGTCTTTCTTTTGACTTTTCTGTTTCATGAACCTGTTCCAAAACTTAATAAATACAAGGACTGCTCAAAACATTAAGCCGCAGAAGTAACACTGCATTCACCCTCATCTTACCATTAATCGCCAAAGTTTTCTTCGAGATCTAGCAAAAATCCTTTGTCTACAGCAGTGCTTATCCTATTGTAATCATCATTGGCTAGTCTCAACAGACTATGCTTCGCAATTGTGAGTCAGGCAAGTTGGTTAATAATCAGAACCGCTTCTTCAAAAGAATTGGTAGATGACGCCAACGGGAATATGCCTGCCATTTCGAAAAACGACTTTTTAAGATTGTTTAGACCAAATATAACTATTGCTCCATGGTGATCTTCTACAATCTGAAGGCATAAATCAAGAATATGGGCGACAGCAGGGCTATTAACCGAACTGCAGTTTTCAAGATTGACAATAAAATTGCACTTCCCAGATTCCAGAGCTCCAGAAATTATGCTGGAAAATTCTACGGCAGCCTCAGCATTGAAGTAACCAGACTGTCTGATTAGAAGATAGTCGCTGGTTGTTTCAGTAGTAATCTCGAAGTTTTGCAATCAGTTCTCTCCATAGGCAATTTGTTGATTGATCAGACATGACTGGCAAAAGTTTTTTAGTTGCCGAGTCCCTCAACGGGATTGATAAGCTCTTGACTGTTCTCAAGTGTAGATTCTGGTTCTTTGTCTTTGTTAAGCGTTTCGCTTGCTGGAGCAAATGTTTTTGGCGGTTTTTCAAGACTGCTATTTGTCTGCGAATCGGGAGATTTGTCGGTTTGCTGGTTCTGAACCGGAACCTGGTGTCCAGCAGCAGGATGCAATGCCTTGAGTGCCTTTGCTGGAGACTTGATAACTCTATCCCATGTGGCTTGCAGGCTTTCGTTCATATCTACAAAAGTGCCACTTGCCAGTTCATAGATGTAATTTTCTCCAGATTTGATTTCAGTAATTTTCTTTGAGTCAATCAGTTCAACTTTTCCCTCGAAAATGCGGATCAGAGAAGAATCTCCATGAGTGACGACAAGAAACTCGGTCCCAATAATACTGATTTTTGCCCCTGGAATGGCTATTTTCACAGGAATATCCCGATGTATGATCCAGAGCATTCCGTCTTCCAGGGCTATTTCGTTTTGCTTGATGCTAAACAAAGAATCTTGAGAAACTCTACTCTGAAAATATGATGAGCTATCAGACAGACTGCAGCAGATCTGTGATTCTACCTCTGCCAGAAATGAGCGGGAAGAAAGCTTTCCATCATGGGCTTGTGACTGTGCGGCAATGTCTACCAGCCTGCCGGTTTTCAGATAAAAATCGCAAACCGGTGTATTGTGTGAACCAAAATAGAACAAAAACAGAATTATACAGGCAAAAGCCGCCGTCGTTAGGGGTTTCCACGACATTGTGATAAATCGAGAGATAACATCTACGATGGATTCTTTTTTGTTCTGTTGGACGGGGAATTTAAAGTTAAACTGCTGGTCTGGCCACGGAGTAAAATCACTGAACCCTTTTTTCAAGGCTTTCACCAATTTTATATGGCTCTCAAAATCAGAGCGACATTGCGCGCATTCAGAAATATGTCTGACAAAATCAGAATTCTTTGTCAGATCTGAATCTGAATCAGCGTGCTGAGAAAATAGATCTTTTACAGCTGAACAATTCATATTTTTATGCGCTCTCTTAAAATTTGCATCGCCCTTGATGCTTTTTTTCTGGCAACAGTTTCACTGATGCCGGTAACCGCAAAAATTTCTGAGTATGAACAATCTTCAACATATTTCAACCAGACAATAGTTCGATCTTCTGATGCAAGGTTTGCCAATAGATTCCATGCTGCAATTATACTAAACTGATCCTGTGCCTTCACATCTTCAAGATAAATCCCTTTTTCAGCCAGATCTTCTGTTGAAAAGCCTGAGGAGGCGGGTCGGTTCTTGCGAGCAGAATCGACACATTCGTTGTAAGCAATTCGCAATAACCAGCTCTTAAATTTCGCTCGCTCTTTCAGTTTGCTTATATTTAAATAGGCCTGCAGAAAGATTTCCTGCATAATGTCTTCAGGATCGATGCTTTTTCCAAAAAAATTCCAGATGATGACTCTAACCAGACGATGATATTTGGTTACAAGCTTGGTAAAGGCCTGCTGATTACCCTGAACGATCTGTTCAATTACAACAACATCATCATCAGTATTTGAACTATGATTGGAAGCCGTCACTCAACTCTCCGTATCTGCTATATTTTGAGAAAAAAGTATATCACATCACCCTCCTTTTAACATAAGACCTTAAAAATTTTAAAACTGTGACAAGTTTTATATTATTTTTTGACGAGATCAATCAATTTCGGATTATGCCAGTCTTCTTAAGGTGAACTGACTTTGGATTCCTGTCATCATTTCTTCTAAGATCATGACGTGTTAAGGAAATGAGCATTAACTCTTGTTTTTTCTATGGCAACACATTTTCCTCGTCTGCAGATGACGGTTTTCAAGTCTCCGATTGAAAAAGCTGTATTGCGTAAACAGATCAGAAACGTGAACTGGTAGATCTTACCCGAAATATGCTAATTTCTCTTAAATGCTTACGGAATCACATGAATTCTGGCTGCGCAAGCTGTTCTAACCACCAGTTTTTGCCAGGTAAAGAAGAAGACAGAAGGATTTCTTTCAGTTTCTCAAATCTGTAGCGCACTGTACGCAACTCCACCTGAACGTTCATCTTTCCATCAGAATCATCATTGGTCAGTGATATAACAGCATATTCAGCCCAGGGATACATCACCGGGGGACAGCCCGGACCAGGTGGCACCTTGAACGGCATGCCAACACTCCCTGGATTTATCATGTGTCTGCCTTGAACAATCTCATGAAACTGACTATGCAAATGGCCATTTACAATTACGGTTGCAGGACAAGACTCAAAATAGCGGTTGAGCGTGTCTGATGGCGTTCCTGGATGCATGAAATCTGTTGAAGATTTCGGGGATCCGTGGCAACACAGAAGCTGTATCTCGTTGGTTACATTAATCTCTACCTTGGATTGAAATGATTTAAGGAACTCAAAATGTGATGCCTGAAGTCTCTCCAGACCCCACAAAAAGTCTGGTTGCACAAACGGGCTTATGCCCAGTTCATTGCGGCGCTCAGGCTGCAGCATTGCTTCGTCGTGATTGCCAGAGATAAAGATGGAATTCAAAGGTATAAGCATGTCCATTACTTCTGCTGGTTGAGGCCCCATAGAAGCAACATCGCCAAGACATGCCATTTGATCGACTGATTGCTTGCTTATATCTCTTAAGACCGCTTCCAGAGCTATAGCGTTGCCGTGAATATCCGAAAAAACAGCTAATCTCATATTGAACCTCACTTGTGATAATGGCCAGAATAATTTAACAAACAAAACTTGAATTCGTTTCTTTTGTCCATCTGAAACGAGCAATTGATTCTATTCTACATAAGATTCAACTCTGACAACAGAACCAATATGACGGTATAGGCATTGTTTGGCCAGCAAATAATTCGCATGTTGCTTAGCCTTGCACATTTATTTTACTTTAAAACAATACGGATTTATATGACATTTATATGCACACAAATCATGAATCACAGACAACGCGATTCTTAGCAAATCAAAAATCTCGCGGAAGCCGACTCGGCGGTGTCGTTGCGTGCGTAGGCGATGAAGGTGCCGCCCGTGCTCAATAAAAATTGTATTTTTATTGAGCATGTCTGTTTTTGTTAGACATGGCTACTGTAAATTGCTTATCATGGAAAAAGCTTGAGAGAGCATGGTTAGATTATATTTTCAGATAAAGAGGTGCATTGAATGTTGTTTTGTAGCAAAAGAAAGAATTACGCTTTAAAATCTATATTGGTCATCGCAATGATTGTAGTCTTTTCTCTGTCAGCATTTGCCGGTGATAACTGGGTAACAGACAGACAGATGAATTTTAAGATAAAGATTCCTGGAAATTATCAACGTAACCGGGTGGTTGAAGGTACTGACGTTATTCATGCCTTTCTAAGCCCTGATCAGAATGTTGCGGTGAGAATCAGAGCGATTGCAGCCAACGCCTCTTTATCAGTTGATTCTTTGATCCAGATTTTTGAGCAGAACATCATTAAAGGCGCTCAAAGGCTGCTTATAGATAATTATAGTCTGAACTCAATTCCTGGAAAAGTCTGTGGCTATAAATGGCTGTATAACAATGTTCCCGTTGGACTGGCTATATTTTACACCGTTCAGGAGAACATTGCTTACGTGGTATGGACAATCGTTCCCCAGAATCTGTATCAACAGAGAATCGCTGAGGGCGATGCCATTACCAACACATTTACGCTGTTGAAACAGAAAGGGGCTGCAAAGCCTGCTGTCACTACGGCTAAAAAGCCTGTAAAAAGCACGCCTCAGCCAAACAAGCCTGTAGAGAAACCCTCTAAGCCAGTTGTGAGTAAACCTTCTGCGAAATTTTTCGATCTTGTCTCTGATGATGCAAAGATTACTCACAAAGTTCCCACTGGTTTTGAACTGGTTGAAAAAGAAGAAGGGCAATCCATCTGGAAAAATGACTCCGCTATAAAAATGGTCATTCAGACTATCGTTAAACAAGGCACTTTTGAAGGTTTCGTCGATGGCATGGTTGCTGATATCAAGGATAATGGTGCAACAGTTTTGAATAATATGTACACCATTGAGAATGGGCTGAAGGTAGCAAATTACTCATACAAGTATGGTGATGCCTATTTCTCGTATGGTGCGACTTCTGGCACTGGCGTTAATTATCTCGTTGGCTTTGTCGGAACAATGGATCAGAAAGATCTTATCGACAACTATTCAGAAGAAGCCAATTTAAGCCTGAAAGCAGTTAAATAGTCTTCGCCCCGCAATTTTACTGCTGACGATCTGCTGTTACAGCAGTCAGCGTGTTTGTTTGCGCCCGCTTCAGTCCGCAAAATTTAATGTAAATGAGAAAAGAGAAAAGTTAAAATGCGTAATTTTTGTATAACGAAATTTAATCTGTATTGCCTTGCTTCGCTATTGTTAATCATCTCTGTTTCAGGCGATGTTATAGCTCAACAAGACGCAATCAACAGATTTACCACACATGTCGAAAGCAAGGTTAATGAAGCCAACGCCCTCATGGAAAACAAGCAGATCAAGAGTGCTGTTGAGGCTTTAAATGACGTCAACAGATACATTGAACACGAGGTGGGCTTTAATCTCGAAGATCAGTTTTTCCAGGCGCGAAAAGAGAATCCATCTTTCAATTTCAATCTGCGGGTCTCTTTGGCAGGAGGCTTTGCCTCAAATTACTGGAAAAGAAAATATGATTTTGCCAATAGTTCTCTTGCTTCAGCCAGGAGCGCTGTCTCCGGGTTTTCAAGCATGCGAACTCTCGACAAACAGGATCAGGCATGGGCTTACTTAAAGACTACCTATGAAGCTGTGAAAACCGTCAAAGATGTTTTAGATAATGTCAGGGCAAAGGATTACTTGGAAGCAATAAAAACAGCCAAAGAAGGCGTTGATGGTTTCATTGAGAATTATAAGGAAATTGAAGAAACTTATCTGCAGAAGATTAAAACAGGGCAGTTTGAGCTTCTGACCAATGGTTTGATCAGAAGAGCGAATCGGGCTATCAGGTCTGTTGAACCCATTTTAAGCTTTATGAAGGCCAACGCCGAAGAGGGCGAGAGATTTGAAAGTCTGCTTAAAAGGGTTAAATCCATTCAGGACAAAGTTCTATCGGGAGCAGTTCAGGAAATGGTCTTTGGTGATTCGAAATACACCTGGAATTATGGCTCGTTTCTCGATGAGATTAAAGAATCTGCTACAGAATCTGGCACCGAAACATCTGCATTCAAGAATAATTACCAGTCGGTAAAAAACCGTGCCAAAGCAAGCTGGCAGCTTGTTCAAAACAATATCAGAGAATCAAATGATGAAAGACAGAAGCCTCAATACCTTGAATGGGCCAAGAGCGCATGGGAAGATTTTGAAACACAGGCGGAAAAAGTCTTTTCTGAGGCTTTGAGCAAAGTGTCTGCCAACACGACAGGCACCAAAAAAGATAGCGCAAAACCCAATCTTTTTGCTGGAATTTCCAAAGATGAGAAAAAAAGTGATTCCAGTAAACCTGCGAAGCCAAACTTGTTTGCTGGCCTGAATGATAAAAAGGAAGACACTTCAGAAGATGAGTCTGAAGACGTAACGGAAGAACAACCCAAGAAAGAAGCTAAATTAAATTTGTTCGCAGGCAGCTCTTCGAGCGGCAAAACAGCTGATTCTGCAGCGAAAGATACTGCCGGCCATGTTGCCGACAATGCAAAAGCGGACACTAAATCTCCAGTCGGCGATGATTCTGCCGGTAAAAAACTTGGATCCGTCTTGAGCAATGGAGCGGGCGACAATAGCAATAAAAGTGGCGGAACCTATCTGAGCGTTGATTTAAACCAGGCTGCTGATGAAGACATAATTGTTGTGAGAGTAACATCTGGCCTGTTCAAGTTCGTTCATATTCACTTGCGCAACTCTCGGGGCATCTGGTATTCGATTTACAACGGCACAAATACCATGTTCAGAGTAGGTGATCTGATAAAAGACAAAAGAGGCGGTTACACCCACATAAATATCTGCGTCAATGGCCAACACGTCAGGCATCTGCCAATTCAGTGCTCAGCCGATATTTATCAGTATAAAAATGGAAGTATTCCGGCGAACGTTCAAAAAGAATTCGCCGCACAGTGGCAACGAGGCAGCGGCGAAATTCCGAATGAATTTATGAATACCCACGCCAGTCTCTGGCTGGGTGGCAAAAAACAGAGTGTTTCAGTCGCAAATCCCGGTAAAAGCAGTCAAACTTCGACAAAAACGACTCAGAGCAGCAACAGTGATGCCGACAAGCCTAAGACCGGTCAATCCGGAGCGTCAGACAACAGTTATGCTGAGGCAGGCAAAGAGCTTATTCCGCTGGTAACCAAAGTGAACGGCATCATCAAAAGAGCTGATGATGATTTTAACAAGAAATACTGGGAGGAAAATGGCCAGCCGCAGACGACTCAAAAGGCCACCAACCCCAAAGCGAGCACGTTGAGTATCATGAGAGAAGCCATGAGTGTCGCCCGGAGCCCTGGTTTCCCTGAAAACAGAATAACTCTGAGCTACAAGGTTGCACTAAAGCTTCTTGAATACTCTGGTCGGGTTTTCGTTTTTGTCGGCAAAGAGGAATTCTTTGTTGCGGCTGCTGCCCTGATTAATGATGCTGGTGGCATGATTGACAAGGTCAAGAAAGATAAGGTTTCCATTTCTTTCTTGTACAGCGACCATGGTGAAATGTGGCGGACACTTGGCAAAAAAGCTCTTGTCGGCGGTCATGGTTACAACAAAAATGAGTGTTACAAGCTTGAAGTCGCTGCTTATGAAAGGGCTTTAAGTGTGTATTCAGAGAATTACAAGGCAAAGAGAGCCTTAGGAAAATAAAATAGACCGCCTGGGATGATAGAAACTGACAACTATTTAGCGCCGAAGCTTTTGCTGGCTCGGCGTAGCAGTTTTTCTTCGGCCTTAATAATTTGCTTTAAGTCTAGCGCTGAATAGCCGAGCAATTTTGCCACGCTCTCCAGGGCAGCCATTTCTTCTGGCGCAAGAACACCGTCGGCATAGGCCATGCGCACCGCGCCCTTCACTATTTCCAGCGCTTCCATACGGGTTTGAGGTGCCGGAAAATAGTATGTTCCTTCTTTTACTGACTCGATCAGGCCTTCGAGGGTTTCCGGGGGCATGTGGTATTTTTTTGCCATTTCGTTGACGAATTTTATTTCTGCCTCATCGATTACGCCGTCAGCTAGCAGAACCTGTACCATGGTTGTTATTATATCTCTGCCAGATCGGATCTCCTGGGTTTTCACTTCTTTTTTTGTTTTGGCAGATTCTGCTGCCATGTTCTCGGCAAAGCGCTCCGACACCATCGCGGCCTTTCTGGTCAGTATTTCGGCGGATTCCGGGTCATTTTCTTTTAACAATCTGGCAAGTTGCCATTCTTTGCCGTCATTAAGCGTGGAACCACAATAGCCGCAATTGGTGGAAAAGCTCGATGCGAGTGTGCCACCACAACTTCGGCAATGTGCGCTGCTGAGGATGTTGTTTTGATTGGTTTTGTGCCTGGCTTCCCGGTTGAGCACCAGAATGTCGCGCACGGGTTTACAGTATCTGATGCGCTCGCTGACGCTGCCATCAGCATTTGCTGTTACCGGAATGCCGCTCCAGACAACCAGCACATAAAGTGTGGTTTGCTCATTTTCCATGGCTATGCCTTTTAAGCTGACAGAAGCAATGGCAATGTTCTCCCAGTAGGTGTAGCCTGAATCTTTACGCTTTTTGAAGCTGGTGCCCAGGATTTCGGCCAGAATACTGTTTGCAAATCTGAAGATGGGCTCAACGCTTCTACTTCTTTCAGCGAGTCGCAGGTTCCAGAAGACGACTCCGGCAAGGTCTTCGATCTGATAAATTGTGAATTCAGGGTCGGCGGCTTTAAGATTCTTCCAGGATGGAACCAGCGTTGGATCGGAGTATGACCACTCACAGCCCTGGGTTATTTTTGCCAGAACCCAGTCGTAAAAGCCCGAACGAATGTATGATCCGCAGGCTTTACAAATCGTGACCTGACCAATCAGCAATGGGGCACCACAGTTCGGGCAACTCCCTTCCAGCAGGCCTGGCTTCTGGAGAGTTTTGGCGGAGGGGCGGCGAATGAAAGACCAGTATTCGTAAAACTTACGGGTAGTTGCTGAACCAATGGTTTTACCGGTCTTTAGATCGGTAATTGACTCGGCAATCGATGCCTGCACCAGAACCTGGATTTCGTCGAAATTGTTGTCAGAATAAACATGGTCGATCGAAAAGTCGGCCGTGGAGAGGTCGCCGTGCTGGTATTGAATGCCGGCAGTCTGCTGTTCTTCAACGCGGCACTTAAATTGCTCATACAGGGCATCAGAAACAAACCGTTGAATTATCTCAACTTTATGGTTGTAAGATGCATTTTGAACCGCCGCAAAGGCGCTTCTCACGCGGTTTAGAAAGGCCTTCTCCTGAAAGTTCTTGTCGCGTTTTTTAAGATTTGCCAGATTAATATTTCGCGCGTGATCCTGGGCCATGGTGTGTACATGCGGTGTTTCGCGTGATTTTTGGGTATACACCTTGATATCGCTGAAATTGTCAGAAAACTCGCAGATGTTTGTTGCGATTGACTCTACGTGTGGCCTGACAAATTCCCACGGACTGGTCTGGGTCACTTTTGTCATTTTGGCCATTTGCGTCGTACTCAAACCGGTTGCCACCTGTTCGACTTCGCCATGAAAACGGCTTTTAGAATCGTCGCCAGGACGCATCGAGAGAATGTGAAGAGTTGGCAAGAGCAGAAGCAATTTGGTGACAAAGCTCTGTATGGGTGGGTTCTCCAAAAGCGCTGATATTAAGCATGAGACAAATGTAAGTATTGCGACCACCGGCAACGTAGTTTTTACCGGCGGGAATCTGACAACCTGGAAACGATTTAACAAGGCGGGAAATGACAGAATCAGCATTAACATTACTGCTTCGAGGGGAACTGTTAAAAGATAGTAACAGGTAAAAACGGCTGAGCACCAATAGAGAAAGAAAGCTGATAGGGGCATAAACAACACAAAAACTGCAAATAAAGCGAACAAGACATAATAGCCTATTCGCGCGAACGCTCTGTCAGATACGATACGCTCTAATAACGTTGCTATTGACGCTATGTCCGGTATCTTGAACTTTAAGATTATAGCAGCAGCTATCACGCTTATAATAATTGCTATAAACCAGTTTCTGGAGATTTTAAATGAGTTTTCCATGCAGTTGGCACCTCGCCCCGCTTATTTGCACAATAATAACATCCAACTGCCATGATGGGTGATTTTAGAACTAATTTTAAAACATTCGGTGATGTTTGCCTGTGGGCGCAGGATCGCAAAAAATTCAGGCATTTCGGACATTTAAGACATATAGGTGCGTTATTTTCTTTTAAAAACATGATTTTGCTTTATAATGCAGTGAAATTAAGCTGAATTACTTACCTGGAGTTTTACTAAATGAATCAGGAACTGAGTGCTGCAAACACCATGAAGCTTTTATTGATCGAGGCGCTTCGCGACAAGCGTCTTGATGAGACTGACAAGCAGAAGATAATTGCACTGGCCGATCTGCTGGGAATAAGCAAAACCAAGGTGGAGCAGCAATTGAGAGAGTCTATGGCGCACACTGATGCAGTTCAGGAGGCCCCCCGCCACTTTGACGGCAAGTCTCTTTTTCTCAGCGCCTGTGATTATGCAAGTGCCGACGGCGTTTTGACCGAGCCTGAAAAAAAGCATCTGTTCGCTCTTAAAGAAGTCTTAAGAATTGAAGACGACTGGTATCGCCGGCGCATGCAGGAACTGAGCACTCTCTGCAGCACCTCTAATGAAGAGCTTATGGATGACCACTCTGACATCAGTGACCTCGAAGGGTTTAAGCCGGCGCCGCTGATCGAAAAGATCATAGCCAATATCGAACGGGTAATTGTTGGCAAAACCGAGGTAATAAAACAGGTGCTGACTGCAGCACTGGCAAACTCACACGCCCTGCTCGAAGATGTGCCCGGAACCGGCAAGACCATGCTGGCAAGAGCTCTGGCAGCCACAATTGACTGTACATTTAAGAGAGTGCAGTTCACGCCTGACCTTCTACCGATGGACGTTACCGGCACCATGGTTTATAACCCGGCAGACTCATCATTTTCATTCAAGCGTGGCCCGATTTTCACCAACATTTTTCTGGCTGATGAAATCAACCGTGCCACTCCGCGCACCCAGTCAAGCCTTCTTGAAGTTATGGAAGAACGCCAGGTTTCGATAGACGGCGCCGGTTTTAATATTCCAAAAGTTTTCTTTGTGCTTGCCACCCAGAACCCGATTGAGCAGCATGGCACTTATCCTCTTCCAGAAGCGCAGCTCGACCGATTTCTGCTTAAACTGAGCATGGGTTACCCTGACCGCACTCACGAGCGGGAAATGCTCGCCGCCAGACAGAACGGCAACCCGATCACGAGTCTGCGTCCGATTGTCAGTCGAAAAGAATTCAGATCAATTCAGCGCTACATCTGCGAAAAGGTGAGAATTGCGCCTGAAATCCTTGATTACATTCTCTCGCTTGCTGAAGCGCTTCGTCAGCACAAGGACCTTATTCTGGGGCCAAGCCCGCGCGCATCAATTGCACTGATGGGCGCGGTCAGAGCATGGGCTTGTCTATGCGGAAGAGACTACGTAATTCCAGACGACGTCAAAATGCTTGCCAACCCGGTTTTTGCTCATCGCTTGACTCTGCAGCCACACGCGCTGGTAAAGCAAGTTTCCGCAATCGACATCGTCAGCGAAGTTTTGCGCAGTGTGCCGGTTCCGGTAGTCAGAGACGGTCATAAATAGCACGGAGTAATCTGGATGTGGTATAGACGCCATTCTATCGGTAGCGCGGATGCGGCCTTTGCAAAGCTGTTCAGCAATTATGGCACCCGGGTGCGCAACTTGCTGCTGCTGATGATGGGAATTGGCATATATCTCTTTATGCCCAGTCGACACAGTTTCGGATTCAACCCGCGCGCGCTGATCCTGGTAATTTTCCCGGCTATGGTGGTTCTGCTGGCATGGCTGTATGTAAAGGCGACTGCCCGCAGCTTCAGTCTGATCAGTCGCGATATGCCCGCGATCTGTCTCGAAAACGAACTTATCGAAGTAGAACTTTTGTTACACTACAATAATCCGCTGCCTTTTCCCCCTGCCTGTCTGCAGGATAACTTCCCGGCTGTAGATGTCCTGACCAGCCCCGAAATTCTGCTTAATCACGAAGACTTCGCCAGAAACGGCAGCGCCAGAATTTCTTATCGGCATCGTCTTAACCGTGGTTATGGCAATTTCAGCATTGGCCCGCTCGAAATAACGGTTAGAGACCCATTCAATTTTTTTGAAGAGAAGCGCGTTTTTCATCTTAAAACACCCCTGAAGGTCTGGCTGAACCCGCCAGCTCCTGACGATCTCGACCTTGTAAAGGCGAATGCGCTTACCCCGATGGGCGACAGCCGCTCAAGCATGGTGGGTCACGGCATGGATTTTTACGGGATCAAGGAATATATGCCTGGCGATGACATCAGAGCTATGAGCTGGCTTAAAACCGCGCAGATCGGGCGCCCGGTCATCAAGCAGTTTGAGCGTGATACCCGTCCTGATGTGCTGGTGGCGGTTCACACTGACCGCAGGCAGCTGCGAGGTTTCGGCTTTGGCAATACCATGAAAAGATTGCTGCGCATTGCTGCGGCCATAATGGGGGAAACCCGCCAGCGAGGTCTGCCAGCTGCAATGGGCCTTTGCATTGACGATCTGGCTCACCATATCAGGCTTGCCAGTTCCGTGCCAGTCTACGGTTTTATGACCGAGCTGCTTGCCGACCTGCAGCCAGCTGAAGAAGGCGGGCTACAGCAGCTCATAAACCTTTCTCTAAACAAGGCTGGTCCAGGCACCATAGTAATTTTTCTGAGCCAGACAATTCATTTACCCGTCGATGAGTTGCTCAACGGCTTGCTGACTCTGCAGGCCAGAGGCGCGAAAGTATCGCTATGGGCTATTGACGACACCGATCAAGCCAGATTTTCAGAAGACTCCGGTCTTAATGTCAGCAAAGAAGATTTTAAACAGAGGCTACACGAGATGGATCTTGATTTCGTTCTTTTGCCTTCGAAAAGCTAAATCGCTTCGTCAGTGTGAGGAAATAAATGCAGGGACCAGACCAGAACACAGTTGTAGAATGCGAAGACCTTGACGATAAGCCCACGCTTACCGATCGTCTTCTGTTGCTTGCGGCTCTGCTGCTGAGCCTGCCGCTCTATATGCTGGTTTTGTTTCTGTTCGATGACCCTTTTGTTACTGGGCAATCCATGCATGGCGGAAATAGTCGGCAGAAAACGACGCAACAGGTAGCGGTTAAAAGAGTTGTCGGCCTGGATTTTTCGCCGGTCGATCTTAAACCCATAGATTCGCAAGAAGAACTTATCGAATCAATGATATGCACCTTTGCGCCAAGATCAAGCGAAACTCCAGATAGAGTTTACCTGCGTCTGGGTACTTTCGACAGCTTTTCGGCAACCGGCATGGCGACAAACTACGCTAAAACACAGGATAAGAGCTGGCCTGACTTTGCTCTTTCCGAGCTGCCAGAATTTACTTTGCCTCCCACTAAAACCGCAGACCTGCATTTTTTCTGCAATTTTGAAGCCCGTCTGCCACATGCTCCGGCTCTGCAGAGTCTGGCCGGGCCGCTTGATTTCTGTGCCATGCGTGATGGCAGTATTGTGCTCGAACAGACTATTGCCGTAGGCGACGAATTTGAAATTGAATATCTCAGCGTCGCGCGCCTGACCGATTCAGACAGAATGGTCGAAGTTGCCACCGACAGCCCATATCTCGCCCTCGGGTTTATGGATACTCCAGAACTGCGGGCGCAAACCGAAAAAATTGCCGGAGAGACCGGCGCAGAGCCTCGGGCTGTATTCAAATTTGTCAGTTATCTCGAAAGCAATGGCGTCTACAAAACTGATTATAAGCAGACTACAGAGATGCATCCGGTGAAAGAGTTTCTGCTGAAATCTATGACCGGTTACTGTCAGCATTTTGCCGCGTCGTTAATGCTGTTTTGTCGCCTGCATGGTATACCAGCACGTGTTGCCAGCGGTTTTACCTCTAACAAAAGCCGGGATAATCGCTATGTAATAGTCGAAGCAATGGCACACGCCTGGGTCGAAGTTCTTACCGAAGATGGCTGGAAAACCGTAGATGTGCGGCCGCAGCGTTCAGACGCGCCGCCGACTATTGCCAGCGGAGTCTCGCTACCTTCTGCCGAGCAGTTAACTGCAATCAAAAATCAGCTCAAACAGGAAAATGCAAAACGCTACAATCTCGCAGAGAGCGATGATGAAGCGCCACGAATGCCGCAGCAGCAGGTAACAAATGCCAGCGTTTTTGAAAAAGCGCAGGCTCCAGGAACAGTTGTCAAAGACAAGGCTCGCGCCGAAAAATATAAGAAAGAAAGCGCCGAAAAAGAGCAAAGAAATAAAGAAGAAAGACAGACTCAATTTATAAAAACCGCTTTACGAGTGATTGTCGCGCTGATTTTGCTGGTGGTAGTATCATGGGTTACCATCAAATACGCTGAGAAATTGCTCAAATGGCTGTTGAAACTGCTGAAAAAGAAGCAGCCAGAGAAAGAACTCGACAAGGACAACGAAGAAGCCCTCAAGGAAAAGCTTGCAGAGATGCTCGCCATGTCTGAATTTGAACTTGAGGGCAAAGATGTAATTGACCTGTTTAACCGCTTTGCCATGCTGATGGAGGCCCGCGGTGTGCTCCCGCGCGGCGAACATGAAACGCCTGGTGAATATTTTGACCGCCTGTGTCTCGAATTAAACTTCCGACCGACAGATGGAAAGGCCGCCGCCAGCTGTTTTGAAGCCGAACTCTATGGCGGTCAAAGCACAACTGCCGCCGATGTCCACAAGTTTCTGCAGTTCCTACAGCATATACTCAATAAAATCATGTAGTCGCGCCCGCATATTTCACGAGGTAGCGAGGCTGTTAAGAGAGTTCGTTAAGCTGGTTGCTGGTGCGGCTGCCAAAATAGAACTCATTCTACCAACGTTTTGCAAACTTTCGAAATTTGTCTGCTAATAGGTGCGATCGTATCAGGATGGAAGCGATTTTGTATAGTGTAATTGCCATGGGCATCGAAATTTATCTTTCAAATTGCCTTCTGCTTATTATATTTTCTGATATCAGGGTGTTTACACCGGCATAAAAATTGGTCGGCATGCACTGTTGCAAGGTAACAATATGGCTCAAACCTACTGGTTCTTAATGGCTCTTGACTATCTTTTTCTCAATATCCTTTCGTACAACACGATAGAGAACTACCTGCTTGACAGATATGCATTTCCGGTAAGATCCTACTATCCGCTATACTCAGAACTTTTTTCAATTGAGAGCATTCTGCTGTATATGATAATTGCCGGAGCGGCGCTTGCAATGAAGGCCAACCAGAACAGTGATTCCCAGCAAGCCTCGCATTTTACAGGTCATCTGGCGATATTTTTTGCGGTGCTGGCAGTGCCTGCCAGGTTAATGACCAGAGGCCTGATCGATTGTGACACGCTTTACTTCGCTTTTGTCATGTTTTTCAGTAGCCTGTTGCTTTACGGCAGCGTCAGAAACGGGCTCAATATCAAACCCCGGATGAGCTTCAAGAAATTTGCCAAGGTTTTTGCTGTTCTGGCTTTGCTTTTCTGGTTTTTAGAGCCTTCGAGTGAGCAGGCGCTTCAAACTTTTGCTGAAACAGAAACTACGCAACCAGCACCAGTTAAGCAACCGGCAAGTCTCACCGCTTCCCCGTCAGATGTTTCAAGCTCCACTGCCAGAGTCGATACGCCAGGCGGCCTTCAGTTACGGCCTGAACCTGATGGCCTTGAGATGATTCTGGGAAGCGGAGCCGATGTAAAAAGCTACCGCGAAAACCAGCAGAATATATTTCACTTTCTTGCTGAGAACTGGCGTGCCCAGTCCGATAATTACCGAACTTACAATGTTGATTTTGCCAGTGTTTTTGCCAGGGCGATAAAACGAAAACTAACCCTGGACAAAAAGGATAAAAGAGGCCTTACGCCGCTATGGGCGGCACTACAGGCTAATAATTTAAGGCCTTTTATCAGGTTTCTTGAAGCCGGTGCCGACCGGTCAGCCTATAATACAGAGGGGTTAACTCTTATTGAATTCTGCAACAAAAACAATCGTAAGATACTGCTCGGCCTGCTTACAGATTTGAGGCCGCATGAAAAGTAATCTGCGCCGACTGACATATACGGCGGTTCTAGTTGCCGCCTGTCTCTTGAACACGCTGGAACTTTTTGCTGCAAGGCCATCAGGACCTGAAGTCGCGAGGCAAATTAGTTCAAGCGTTTTTTTTCACCTGGCTAGTGACATGAGAATGCTATCGACAGAACAATTGGCACAAATACTCGATCGACGCAAAGGCTTGCAACTTATCGACGGCCGTATTTTGAAGCTACTAATGGAATGGGATGCTAAGTCCGAGAGCAACACGCTCTACGATGATATTATGATAATGGAAAGCGGGAATTATCCATCTCATTGTTACTGCATTTTCAACAAGGACAAGGAAAATCTCGATAGTGAATTTTTTCTTCTGGATACTCGACACGGTCTTGTCTATGGAATCAATGACGATCAGTTTTCTAGTCTCGGTCCGAGAGGTGTTTTCAAAGAGTTATGTACTCTCACGGGGAACGATGAATTTTACGAAAAATATGCATCAGAATTTATTGAAGAGACTGAAACGCAAAAGAAACAAAAAGCAACCAGCGCCCGCAACTCGCCGTTTATGGAAATGCTGGCAAAATACGGGCTATGGTTGTTGCTTTTAAGCTTTCTGGATTTCATCTTTTTCGATCTTTCCTATATGAAAAACGAGAAGTGGCCAGTAAAGCTTTACGGCCTTGGCATGCAACTTGTCTGCACTGTAGTCTTTCTGTCGATCGTTACCATTCATTACACAAACACTCCCATCCCAGGGATGCGCAGTTTTTCACACCTGGTTAGTGGTTTCTATCCGAGTGAAGTTCCTGTCTTGAGCGATGTTATCCTTATCACATCGTTCAGCTGGTGGTTCATTTCTATTGCCGCAATATATCTGGCACCAAGGTACAAATGCTCACCGGCCATTCCAATGCTATATGTGGTTTTTATGCCTATGGCGCTGGCCATGTCTGAAAGCCCATTCGGAGGATCGCAAGTATTCGCATTTCCGCTCTGCGGGATGATACTGTTGACTATTAATTACATCTACAACCAGAAGAAGTATAAGAGCTGACAAACCTCGATCACGAAAAGTTTGTGATATCAAAAGACCGCTTACAGAGGACTAGCAGGCGAATCAGTATCAATATCAGCAACCGGTGTCGACATTGCTGCGACCGGCTGCCATGCGAAAGCCAGGCCTTGAAAGGCCTTATCTTTGAGCAGAAGCTACTCGTAGGAATGCTGAATCGAAGCTTTTAAACCCTGTTCGGCAAGTTCTCTTTCAACTTCGCCGACGACAAAAGTGCCCAGCTTGATTTTAACTTTCTCAACTATTTTGCTGTCGACCATTTCTTTCAGAGTGCTTTCGGGCATCATTGCAACCAGTGCTTCGGGCATATTGTGACGACTGGCGTAAATTTTCGCAACTTCGGTATAATTCTCAATTTCAATATCAAGGCAAAGTTTGATTTTCGGCATAAGCACCTCATTCTACAATTGCTTGCGGTTATAGTCAGGCTGATAAGCTATCATAACCCGCCGAAAAAGTCAGTGATTGATAATCAATACTGTACACCAGTCGCGAGAAATTGCTCAAATGGCTGTTGAAACTGCTGAAAAGGAAGCAGCCAGAGAAAGAACTCGACAAGGACAACGAAGAGGCTCTCAAGGAAACGCTGGCCACCTGGAATGTTCAGTGTGCCCAACCCGGGGCCAAGCCGGACGTCGACCGGGTCATCGTTGTTCCGGAGAAGTGGATCCCCGACATTCTGTCGCCGCCGTTTTCAAAGGCGCTGATTGCGAATTTCATAGCATCGGTTCATTTGAAGGACGAGGTTTTGCTGGTCGCAAATCTGGCCCGTCGGATCGAAACTCTGCGCAAGGCAAACCGACTCAGTCAGCCTTGAATGGATTCCCCCGCAGGAAATTGTCGCCTACTCTTTTTCTGCTAAAATTATCGGGCCTGAGCTGTTCCAGGTAAGGCGGGGAGTTAGTTGCCCTCCGTTTAGGCCAGTAAGCATATTTATTCCATCCGGATATCCCAGCTGTTGAAAAAAATCAGGTGTGCCGTCTTTCATCGGCTGAGACGAGTGTTGCATGGAAATTGGCGGAGCGTTGTCCCGCAAAATGAGGAAATATCCTGAGAACGAATAATCCGGCCCGTTATCATCATATGATTTACTGAATACCCATTCTATCTGTCGTGGCTGTTCAGGAGGAATGCGACAGTTTGCGAGGTAGAAAGAGTTTCGAATTACCCATTCGCCGTTCTTTTCGATGCACAAAAATGCCGGTTTTTTCCATGCCCAGCGCATGCCTGCCAGGATAATTAACCAGAGAATAACAAAGAAAATGAAAGCAGCCATTTCGGCCTGATTAGCCTGACGAAAGCTTCGTAAAATTTCTTCTCTCGACTGGCGGGACTTCACAAAATCCCACAGAGCAGCAATATATGGAAGAGTGGACAGGAAGGTGAGCCAGGAGAAAAATGCCGAGTAGAGGACAGGATCGAAATCGGAGAATTTTACAGTGTTGAACATGTCTGGTTCATCACTCCTGTTCTATTTTTTACATCAGGCATTTTCCTATGGCATTTTACTATTTTCTGCATTCAGCTGTCGAATTAAAAGCGCAATTCTCAAATATGTATATCAGGCTGTATCTTTTTTATCGGCTGAAGAACCTGATGACATCTGTTTTGATGGACTAAACTTCTTCGATGCTGTTACAGACATGCTATGCCGCTTGCTCTGCAGGGTTTCAGGAATTTGCGGGTTATCATTGATTTCATTATAATCAAATCCTATGGTGTGATTAAACGGTACATAATTTCTTGGGGTGACTTCAGATAGTATTTTCGACTGGTGGGAGTAAACTGAATGAATAAGCGGCTTAGCCGATTTGGACTCATGGTCGGAGTTTCGGGTCTTCTTCTTCTTTCCGGTTCGACGCCTGGTATGTCAGCAGGAGACCTGCAGACCGCGTATCAGAGCATGCAACGGGCCTTGACCGAATACAAGGATGTGGTATGCGATCAGGCCGACCAGAAGCTGGTAACTCTTAAACGGGATGCTTATTTTTCAGCCAAAGCCACCTATGAGAGATTAAAGAATTCAGCCGACAAAGTTACAGAAGCCGCCAAATCACAGACTTCTGATGCCGCAAAGGCTGCAAGCCCGGGAAGAACAACTGCTTACGTTCGTGAACAGGCAGCATCAGTTTTGACTACTGCGGGTGGCATCGAACGAACGCTTAACAAGGCTGTGACTGGCGCGAAAGTCACAGAAAAAGATCTTGATATCTCCTTTAAAGAAACCAACGACAACTCGCTTGATCTGATGATCGGCGAAGATTTCTGGCAGTCAGTAACCAAAGATATTAAAGCTGCCAAAAAGAGCATAACCATCCAGATGTTTGGCATGGAAGCAGACAAAACCGGCTGGGAATTTGCCAGATTGCTTGCAGAAAAAGCTAAGCAGGGCGTCGAAGTAATTCTGGTTGCCGATCGCTCTGGCGCGCGCATGGCCGGTGTTAAGACTCTGATCTCAGAAACCGAAGAAGAAAAACTTTTTGAATTCTACAAACAGAACGGCATCAAGGTAGAACTTTATAACCGCATCGGTAATGCCACCAGCGTCGGTAAGAAGCTTGATTTTTTCCATTACGATCATCGCAAGAAATTCATCATTGACGGTGAGATTGGCTATGTTGGCGGCTACACCCTGCAGCAGGAATCACGCGAAAATAAACACGACATGATGGTGCGCTGCCAGGGCTCGGTTGTCAGCCAGATGCAGAGCGGTCTTCTGCTCAGCTATCTCTACAATGGCGGCAAACTTGCCAGCAAAGATGTGGCAACCTTGCGCGATCGCTTTTTCCCGACACCTGCGAAAGCCGGCACTTCGAATGCCCGTATTACTTACAACATCCCACGCGGTGTGCATGATGTTCACGATGATTACAAGCAGCAGATTGATTCAGCCCAGAAATATCTCTACATCATTAACCCTTATATTACCAACAATGATCTGATTGATAGAATCGCCGCCGCTGCCAAACGTGGTGTTGATGTGCGCATTGTGCATCCGGCATCTGCCGAAAACCCGTTGAACGATGCCAATACGCGCTTCCATTTTGATAAACTGAGAAAAGCCGGTGTCAAAATCTATCTTTTTGAAGGCGAAAAGGGTCTGGGCAAAGTGCATGCGAAAGGACTGATCACTGACGACAAATTTGCTTCAATTGGCAGTTGCAACATGGATACCATGGCGCTGCGTCATAATTATGAGTCGAATGTCGCTTCGAAAGATCCTGATTTTGTGCGCCAGGTGCGCGAGGATCTGTTCGAAAAAGACTTTAAAGTCAGCAAACTTTACGAACCCCCGAAAAGTCTCTGGGAACGCATTAAAATGAAGGTCAAGGGCGGCGCTGCCGAGTTGCTTGATCGCTGGGATTAACGAGTTCAGGCTGGTTATTTGCGGAATGCTTATTGCTGAGCCTGAAATCGCGTCTAAGCCGAGGGCTGCGTAGCGCAGCCCGGCTGATTGCTATTCTTTGGTCTCTTCAGTGCCTTCAGTGTCAGTATCTTCGGTTTCTGGCTGGCCTGAATCTTTGTTTTGCTTCTTTTCCAGTTTGGCTTCTTTTTTCTTTTTCTTATCTGTTTCTCGTTTTTGTTTTTCGAATGAATAATTTTTTCGCAAGTTGGTATTCCCTTTCAAGTAGCGCCCCCGAACAGCAAAAAAGCTCGGTTGGCAACGCAAAATCTAGACTGCTGGCTGAAATAAAAAACTACAACCATTACCTTTTCAGGGTAACACACTTTGCCATCTTTTGGCGAATGTCTGGATTATGAGACCGGGAAAGGCACTTTAATACAGACTCAGCGCTGGGAAAGGGTCAGCCAGATGGCTGAGGTTATGATGAAATGAATAAACCATGGTATCAGCAGTCCGTCAGTTTCGCGTGCGGCGCGACCCAGAAAAAGGCCGATGCCGAAATACAGAATCAGCTTGATTAGCTCGGGAAATACCTCAGAAAAGCTGAGGGTTTCGATAAACCCGTAATGAATTACGGAAAAAAAGACAGCCTGAAGGATATTGGCAACTCCGGGTGTTACTACGATTCCGAAAACAGGCTGCAGTAGTCCGCGGAAAAGTAGTTCCTCAACCAGAGAATTTGCAGCTCCACCAGTCAGCCTGGTGCTTAAAAGTATTGCATGACCGGCATTCCAACTGCCGAAGCCCTTGGTTGCAAGAAAACCAACCGTTACCAGCGCAAAATAAAATGAGATTCGCAAACAAACTCGTTTCCATGGCATTGGCTGCTTTTCGCCAAGAATGCCGGTATCGGCAGATATGTCACCAATCTTCAGGCGGTGCCGCCAGAGATTTTTAAGCTTGAAAGCCATAATCAATGCGAGAAGAGCGATTGGAATAATCTGAAGACTACGATTGCCGCCGTAAGAGATCATTCCACGCCAGAAAGCCGCATCTGGTGAGTCCGGTGTAATCCATGAGGCAGTGTCAGGAAGCCAGGAATAGATAACTTCGAAGCAACCAAAGCAGAAGAATGTTGAGGCTGAAGCCCATGCTGTCAACGAAACTGAGTGCTTTTTTAAGTGCTCAGCAATTTTCGAAATGAGTGCCAGAACCCCAAAGGGCAGCAGATAATATGGGGCCGAAAAAAAATAGACGGCCGTTTTCGCTGCAGGCAACGTCAAAAACAAAGCCAGGCCAAGCAAAAACATTGCTGCCAGCGTTTTATCTCTGCTGCCGCCGGAAAAATCGGTTGTCTGCTCGATCTGATTCAAATCTGTTACCTGTAAAATGCCACCGAGAAATTATCACCAAAATTTACAATACTTCGAACTGATTGAATTACACAATAATTAATAGCATGAACAGAGTGTTGCTCCAAGTCTATCGCAAAGCTCTGATCGATCGTATTGATTTATCCGGCAACTCACTCCTTGTCAGACCATATTTCCAATGCCTCAAGAAACAGGTCTGTACTGCAGTTGAATTCAATTTTCTCTGTGTTTGCTTCCAGCAGTATTTCAAGATACTCCCTGACAAGTTCGCGCTGAAAGGTGCTGAAAGATTGCCATCTTGAGTTCCTTTTCCCATCAGCAGCCAGATGAAAAAGAAACTGGTCAAGATACCAGGTTTCACCTTCACTACTCGCAGCCAGTCGGCAGAATGCCGGGAAAAAATATTTAAATGCCTCATCGGTCATAAAGCAGACTGGGTCCCAACCTGGATTTCCCAGCTCGGTGAAGCTGATTGTTGCCGGGGAAAAATTGCTCAAAGTCTTGTTATGATCTGCACATTCGCAGCAGTGACCTGAATCGGTAAATGCCTGCGGGCGAGGAATATCCGCAAACTCCTGTTCAATTTTTCTTTGTATCAAAAGAATTTGAGGTGAAATTGACTTTCTCACCGGTTATACCTTTTTAATCAAGATCCGAATAGAGTTTGCCAGCTCTGATCTGAACGATCTCGTTCTGCACGAATTTAATCATTGTTTCAAAGCTTCTGTTTTCGGCTTTCTCAAGCTGTCTGAAAAACTCAATTTCTGCTTCTCTGGCCTTTATCTCGGCTGCTCTGGTCAGCTTAAGGCCCCTCTTCTGATCCACTATGTGGGTGCCCTCATGTACAAGGAAATCAGCAATATTGTATTCTCCATAAGTGCCAGCAAAGTTCTTAAATTCAACTCTGCCGGTGCCCTCAATTGTTTTTATCGGCCCAATTGTAAAATTGCCAGTGCTCTGGCGAATCTCTTTGACGTTCTCATCAACCAGCTTGAAAAAATCAGGTGTACGCTCTCGCAGCACCCACAAAGCGCCAAGAATAAGCTTTTCATTCTTGGCATCGGCGCTAATTTCTACATTGGTTTTGAGCTCGGCCGCTGCCGGCGTCGATGCAGGTGCTTTGCTTTCTGAACCGCAGCCAGTGAGCAACCCAACAATTATTACGATTGCCAGAAAAACACATTTATTTTTCATTTTTCAGATTCCCTGCGTCAAATCAGAATCAATGTCACAAAACCTTCTCAGCAATAAAAAATACCAAAATCGCATAATATTTACGACTGATTTGAATTATACTACAGTTATTCGTCAGCTATGGGAGTCGCTTTTGCTAACTGATAAAACCTTGTTGATTCTGGTGTTCTGCTGCTTTTCATGCTTTATTCTGCAGGCACAGATCCTGCATGGGGGAAATGCTGCCCCGCTCGTCGGTCTGCCTGAATCTGCAGATGCTGTCGAGGTCGAGCGTCTGATTGCCAGCACTCATCATCTGCCGGTGCATCGCCGGGTTGAGTTTATCTCAAAGTATCTGCTTGGACGCAAATATCACCCGGAAACCAAAGAACGTATTAAGAAACAACAGAAAAAGCAAGTCGAAAAGGTTGAGGCTGCCAATGCTGAGCCGCTTCCAGTAAAGTTCTTGCGCACCAGCATGGCTTATCTCGATTGCATGACTTACGTCGAGCATGTTCTGGCCATGGCCGCAAGTTCAAAAGCCGCTTACCAGGATGAGTTTCTCTGCCGATTGATTGATGTCATGTTTGATGCTGCTGGTCAGCCTTTGATGAACCATCATCGCAATCATTTCACCTCGCTCTGGGGTGACGTGAATGAGCGCAAGGGTTACCTGATCAATATTGCTCGCAACCACCCGCAGGCAGTCATGCGTGAGCTGCTGTTGAACAAGGTTGGCAACAACCGCACCTTTTACGTTGAAGACCGTTTTCTGATTGCCGAAAAACCGCAACAGATGTGGTATTTCCCGGTGGAAGCTGTGCTTGAACGTCTGACGCCTCTTGTTTCTGGCGATATCGTAGCCCTGGTCACCGACAAAGAAGGTCTTGATGTCACCCACATGGCTTTTTATATTGAACATGGAGGTAAGCGCTGGCTGCGCCACGCTTCACTTAAACTCAACCGTATTGTCGACCAGAACTTTGATCAGTATCTGCGCGACGGCAAGCACATCAAGGGGTTGATGGCTTTCAGGCCTGTATTGCGGGCGCCTCAGCCGAATCTGTATCATTTTATGAACATCAGTACCCCTTGATATCTCTTGTGGGCAGAATTGTTGCTCAATTAAGCTGAAAAGCTTATATTCTATGAATGCCTCTCCAAAAGACATCAATTCCAGATGCCACGGTTAGAAGGCCGGCCTTGGCATTAATGTTCTTTGCCGTAATCGTTTTTGCGACCAGTTTTACCATTGTACAGTGGCTGGAAAAGCAGCGAACACATGTTTTTGCAGAGTGGGAGACACAGGAGCGCGGCCAGATGGCGCTTGTCGTGCAGAAAATAGCCAGATTCAGTGCAGCCGAAACCTATTTTCCGTTTATTTTAAGACAGGCCACTGAAATGCTGCGCAAGAATACGCCAGACTATGCGTTCGCACTTCTTAAGCCATGGAATAAACACGTGAGGTTTTCTTTTTTTGATGCTAGTGGAAAAAGGATTGCGGTCCCAGGTTTCCTGCACGAAAAGGTTGCGATTTCCGAGCAGGTAATGGCTTCGCTACTGCGCCCGGAAAGCCTCTCTGAAAATCGTCGCACCGCCATTTCTGGTGCATTTATTGGCAAGCGTTCTGCTCTCTCAAAAATCGGTCAAATGCCTGAAGCCCTGATTACTCTTAAAGGTAACAGCCGTTTTTCACATGCTGGCTGGTGGCGACTTTCGGGTAAGAGGACAGCTAATGTGCCCTACAGTGAGCAGATTGCACATGTTCTGGTGTTGATCGAAGCTGACGCTTTTAAGAGCGACCGGCTTCTCAAAGAAGTTTTAAAAGCTGTGCGCGGATCACTTCCAGATTATTACCGTCTGGCAGTTCAGAAAAGCTGGCAGGGCACCACCAACAGATCATTGAAGCTGATCGAAGAAAAGGCGCGGCTCACCAATGGACTTACTGTATCGTTAAGGCGCGATCCAATCCCTGATAAGTATCATAAGAGATTACTGGTTTTTTGGGATTTTCTCAGTGTGGCGGTTAAGTCTTTTTTTATGTGCCTGCTGGCTTTTGGCGGCAAGTATCTGTTTACTGTTCGCCGCAATGAGCTTTCTCTCAGCAGAATTATCGGTATCGCGATTTTTCTGGTGATGATGCCGGTGCTGGGGCTGTTTTCGCAGTGGTGTTTTGACTATATGCAAACTTCGACGCTCAACACTGTCAGGCAGCAGCATCGAATCATCGAACGTCGCCTGAATATAATTGATAAAGGCTTACTGCAATATAAGTCATCTTTTGAAGGCATTCTCAGCAATTTAAATCAGAGTCTCGAAGATCGTTCTGTTTCTCAGAAGCAGAGACTATTGGCAGTGCCACGGTTTGGTGAAGCTGTCGAAGCTGTTTATCTTGTTGACGAATCCGGCAATGTAGTTGAGACATTCAGCGAGGTTGCTGTGAAAAAGAAGGCTTCGCGTGAAGTCGCCTCTTTTCTTGTCACAAATCTCGTCGCCCACGTAACAAATGTTTCTTCGAAAAAATCATCGGCTTCCACTTTTAACTTGAGCTATGTCCGGCAGTTGTCGAGAAGCATGCATCAACAGCTGGGAAAAATAATGGATCTCAACTGGGGTGGACACAGGCGTGGTTTGTATCTTTCATTTGTCAGAAATTCCCAGGAATATCGCGGCATAATGTTTCTGGTCGCTCTGCTTAACCCGGATCGCCTTTTCAGAGATTATCTGGCAGCGTTGTCGCAAACGAAAATGAGTATGCGCTTCGGGGTTGTTGAAATGACCGAAAATGGCCCAAAATCAAGTATGCCGGATCAACTGCTTCTGAATACAGACCTGCTGATGCTGAGTGAAGAGGTTTGGCGGCTGAAACGAACCATTGACCGGCTGATTGATTTGCCTGGTCGGGGTAGCTATCTTGTAACCGGCATTCATCCACGCCACATGGGCGATGTCGTTTTGATCGGTGCTACACCCTTCAGGCCTATTGCACAAAGAAACCACAATATTCTCTCTTTTTTCATTCTGTTTGTTGCTTTTTCGTTTAGCCTGGCGGCCCTGTCTGCGCTTTATATTTCAGGAAATCTGGGTTTCTCCATAAAAAGACTCGCAAAAGCCCTCGAAAGGGTTAAGAACCATGAGTTTATTACGCTTCTGCATACGGAAAACGACTCAGAAAGTCGCATCTTTTCAGGCATAAGAAAGGCCGTTCACACTCTTAGCGAAATCTATGATGCTCAGCCCCTGAGAAAGAAGCTTGTCTTCGAGGGAACAATAGTCGCCGGCTGCTTAACGCTTGAATCTTTTTTCTATCCAGGAAAATTTCTTGGAGGGGATTATGTAGAAGCCATACCGCTTACAGATAATCGACTCCTGTTTTGTATTGGCGAAATTGCCGGAAAGCCTATTCCTGCAACTCTTCTGATCGCTCGAATAAAAATGTGCGTTTCGCTGCTGAACGCAACTGTTCCGGGTCCTGAGCGGATACTGCTTGATCTGAATGAATTTTTTGTTCGAGAAAAACAGGACGAACAACAGATCAGGCTTCTCTGCGCAATTACAGACGGTAATGGCAGTCTGGAAATTGCTAATGCCGGGCATCATCCGCCGATACTGGTGACAGGCTCAGGCGCAATTTGCCTGCACGACGACTCTGCGCCGCTTGGCAAGACTCAACCGCCAGATATTTCATGCCAGCATATTGAGTTGGAAGCTGGAGCAAGCTTGTTTTTTGCTACTTCCGGCTGTTTAAATCTTTTTGATCGCCTCTCCCCCGAGAAGGGCATGGAAAGGCTTAGATCGGAGCTGGAAGCTGCGCCGGAAAAATGGTGCTCTTCGAAGTTAAACGAGTTCTGGGCACTAGCTGCAGAATCAGGCGTTGACACGGAAGGCTCAAATGAGGACCGATCCCTGGCAGTGCTCAGGAGGCCTTTGTAATATGAGCTGGAATAGAGGATTCAGGCTTTTTACTGGCTTTCTTATCTGGCTTCCATTCGCGATATTGCTTTTGATTGGGATCATTCAGGGTGCCCAGATGCGTCGGAATTTTGAGCGCGAAGTATTGTCTGAAGTGCTGCGCTACGAGACGGAAAAGCTGCTGAGAGTAAACTCTAAGGAATCCAGATTGTCGCTGATCTGGCAGACAATTCGAAAGAGCATTGCTTCGGAAGGAAACATTGCCAGCTGGCATAACAAGGTAATACTTGACCTCAAAAAGCATGGGATCAAAAATCCATTTCTTTTTGTCGCCGGGCAAAATGAAGATAACCCGGCTCTGGCTGGCAACTTCGGCGTTTTGCTGCAGAAGCTTTTCAGTTCGAGTTTGATTCCTCTTATGGATGAGAAAGAAACAATTGAAGCGGGATTTATAGATTTGCCAGTGCATTTGTTGTATACAATGCCCCGCAGGAATCAGTTCTATAGCCTGCCTCTGCCGCGCAACGACTGGTGGATGTGCCAGGGAGTGATAACAGTCGAAAATAAAGAATATTCATATTTATTGTTTTTTGAGAAAGAAAATGTCGACTGGCAAAAGATTTTTGAAGCCTTCTTTTCACGTATGCAGAGAGAGTTGATTTCGCTCTGGGAAAATTTTTCCGGTAGTGAAATTGCAGGTTGGCAAAAGGGCTTAAGCTATTGGAGCATCGGGCCGGATGGAATTGGAACTGGCCATGACAATCGATTTGTCTATCAGGCAGTCAGCTTTGAAGAAAAGCTGCTTATTTTTCGCTCGCCGTTCTCAACCTCTCTGGTACTATGGGAGATTGCTTCATTCATGGCATTTGGATTTCTGAGCTTTGCCTGGCTGGCGGGCTTTTCCAGGACTAAAAGGACCGATTTTCAAATAGACTCAAAGAGTCTTAGGGAGGGATTGCTGTTGTTTCTTGGCCCGGCGATCGGCTTGCCGGTTCTGGGGCTTGTTCTGGTGGGGAACCTTGAGCTGTTTTCTGAAAGTTCAAATATCCTGAACAGAAAATTTGCCCGCCTTTCCCAGGAGCTTGAGGGCCTGGAGACTGAGTTTCGCGAATACACTTTTGTTAAACAGCGTGAAATTGCCGAATTTCTCGAAAAAAAGAAGCCCTTTGCGAGCAAAGAGGCTGCGCTGGCTTGGTGCAAAGAAGTAAACTGCGGAAAATGGAATATAGGTTATCTGGTAACTGCTCAATAACTCGGGGTTTGACACCACCCAAGTTTTATGATTCTGCTCGTTCCTGTTAATATTGAGATTTATGATGAATTGCACAGGGTTATTTTCTTTGC